>OGCQ01000266.1_pt1 | contig 96139 bp, 86 predicted proteins | sample 1570161 | NCBI WGS metagenome assembly OGCQ01 (sample SAMEA4384402, study PRJEB24528) | human gut metagenome | reverse complement strand
TGTCTGTCTGTCTGTCTGTCTGTCTGTCTGTCTGTCTGTCTGTCTGTCTGTCTGTAAAATATTGTATAACGCAATCTCATATATGTCAAATCCTTAAATGAAACTTTGTTTCAATATTTTACCATCATATTGATATATAAAATAGTTTACCTCGTTAGTTTTATTTTGACATTGAAATATGATTCTATAGAAAAAGCAAAATAATATATGTCTGCAAGCAAATGTATTATACAGGCAAAATCTTATATTGAAACGTCCAAGCTGGCTTCTGAACGGCTGCGGATATTCATCCGCAGGATTAAAATCCGCCCGGGCCTAAAAAGCATTCCGAACGGCAGAAAGCCCCGTCATTTATTATGCGTTACAGCTTCCTGCAGCAAAGATAATCTGCATTCGACGCTATGACCGCGCGTTTCACAAATCTCTGCTTAAAAAGCAAGAACCGGAAGGCTTGCCGCCTCCCGGTTACATATTTCATATTTTGCCCCCTTAAGCAACCGGAGTTTATCTTTCAAAAGCTTTTTACGGCCGTGAGGTCATGAGGCCGTGAGTCCGGACGCGAATTAAGCCCTCGCCTAAATATTATTCACGTTCGCGCGTCTTTCCCTATGCGTCTGCTTATCTCCTCCAGCTTGCGCTCGCGGCATTCCTCGCAACGAAATTCCGGATTCTTATCCTGAACGCGGTTATATCCAAACCATTCCGCAACGCGGTAGCCCCGGCCTATTTTCCCGCAGTCCGCGCATTTGACGTTTTCCCGTATCTCCCATAACGGCTGACGGGCCATGGTTTTAAAAATAAAGCTGTCTACCCAGAAAAAAATCAGTCCCCCTATAAGATTGGCTATAATTGTAGCCAGTAAGGTATCCATATCCGACAGCCACGTTAATACAAGAGTAAGAATAGGCGTGCTTAGCTGCCAGCGTATAAGGTAAAAAAGATAACGTTTTAGCATTTGCTTCCTTTCAGGCGCTGCGCCCGGCTATAATTCAGTAGGTCTGCCCAAGCGCCTCAAGCTCCAGGAGCTTAAACCAGGCGCAGCTCTTCTGCTCCTGCATGTCTAAAAAGCCTAAAGCCGCTTATATCCGGGAGTAAGCCCATATAAAATTCAAACGGAAATATTATAATACAAAATGAGAAAAAAGCAAACATTTTTCAAGAATAAATAAAAAAAGTCCGGGAAACACTCCCGGACTAAAACTATGCGCTTATTAAGAATACTTTTTCAGCACGCTGTCATACGAAGAGCCCCACAGGCTGCGCAGCTTTTTCTCGTTCCTCTTAAGATAATCCAAGGATTGCTGCTTATCCAGCTTATTAAGCTGCTTCATTGCGTCGTCCGGGGTAAGCAGCGTTCCGGTAAGACTCTGATTTATAGAAGAAAGCTTCTCCTGTTCCTTTTGATAATCGGCAAGCTGCTTTTCATATTCCTTCTGCGCGGCAAGCTGCTTATTTTTTTCAAGCAAATCCAGCGTAGCCTTTCCCGCGCTCTCTATATCCTTTAATTCTCTGTCCAGCCGGGAAAGAGTATTGTTCATGTCCGTCTCTAATTGAAGAGCGCTGTCCTGGCTGTTCTGCTCTATCTCCTCCTGCAGCCCCTCCAGAATGCTGGAACGCGCAGTACCCTTTTTAATGCTGTCCTGAAGCGCCGAAGCGCTGTCCTCCTCCGCCTGAAGGGTAAGCTCCTGCAGGTCCTTTAAATAGTCCTCCTGCAGCTCCTCCCTTTTATTCTGATTGCTCGTGCGCTTATTGTTAAGAGAATTGACGGCGTTAAGAATACGGTTAGCGTAATCAGCCTCCGCGTCGGCATAAGCTTGCCTATATATTGCGTCCTTATCTATTTCTTCTCCTTTAACAGGGGAAAGATTGGTTATATCCGCCAGCTCTCCCAGAGCCAAAAGCGCCCTTTGCTGAGACGTAAGACCGGCATAGGCGTCGTTTGACCCGCCTGAATAATCCATGCCCGTAATATTCTCTATAATCTGCCTGGCCGTATCCGACAGGCTGTAATCAGCGTTTTGCAGCAATTTATTTATATCGTATACCTTGCCCGGATTTTTTTGAGAGACCTGCTCAAGTAAATTCTGACGCCTGAACTGCTGCGCTTTCTCCACGGCCTCCTGGTCGCTCAAATTTGAAAGCCCGGCCGCTCTTTTAAGAGAAGCAAGCGCTTCCTCCAGCGTATCGGCGCGCAGATACGCGTTGCTGAGCGCGCCGCCCGCGGCTCCCGCAGCGCCCGCAAGCATATCGTTTATATCGTAAGCCGTGCCCGAGCCAGTTTGCTGCGCGCTTTGAGGAGACGCGTTATAATAGACCAGGCTTTCCCCCTGCTCCAGCCGCCTGGAGCGTATTGAAGGGTTCTGACTTACCAGAGCGTAAGGCGACATGCCCAGCTTCCGCGCTATGCTCTCCACAGTATCGCCGCGCTTAACTATATACTGGCCTTGTTTGCTTTTGCTCATTTAATAATCCCTGCTTTCTCCCCCCGGATATATTATTTGCAGACGCGCGGGGGGACGCGCCCGTTAAATACCTAATAAAAAAATCTGCCCTCCTGTAATGCTGCACGCAGCCATAGCCGAAGCATTTAAATCCACCTGTCCTTTAGCAGGATATATACAGAAGGGTATATCCAGAGTCTGGATTCCCAGATTGGGGAGCTGTCTGACGCAGGCGCCCAATATATTAGCCTGGCTGTCCTTAAAGCTGACCGAAACCGTATTATTAGCCGTTGAATTATCCGCCTGAAGCCTTAAAAAGCCATAGAGCGCATATCCGCCGGCATTCAGACTTAAAAGCTGGCTTTCGCTTGTTGAAAGGTCAGCCGAAGCTAACGTATAGCTGCGCGGGTTAAGCAGCGCGTTTATCATGCCCCGCTGCTCATTAAGCTCCTCGTTCAAAATAAGAATCCGCTTAGTATTGCGGGTTACGGCATTGACCGCCATAAATCCATCACCCCCTGAGCACAGTATATATAACCATAGGATTACTTACGGTGAAGTTATTGCCGCTGACGTTTTCTATGCTTAACTGCACCAGCTTTCCGCTTATTCGCAAGGGAACCTTATAAACCCTGCGCGTATCCCTTAACCGTATAGTACGTTCAATTTCAGCGCTTTCAGTAATCATTCTCAATCTTAAAAGTCCTTCTCCCTGCGCGGTAATAAGCAGCTCGCGGATATTTTTTATCAAATGGGGTTTACCCAGATTGCTCATAGGCATATCCCATCTTGCGCTTATGGGCATACCCCCAAAGGTTTGCGAGCCGTCCATTTCATAGACATAATTATTACCAATAAGCAGCAGCCGTTCGCGTCCCTCGTCATGATATACTAAAAGCTGGCGTATAGCCTGCCCTTTAAATATGCGCCATTTATTAGAGGAGGTGTCATATTCAAGCATAAGATGACCCTCTACCTCTGAAAGATAGCTGCTCGGAACCGCCAAATAATATTTGCCTCTGAAATATGCCGAGCATTCGCCCGAAGCGTTCAAACCCTCGTTTATAATTCCGGTTATCTTATCGCTTATTCTCTGAACGCTGTAGCCGTCAAAGGAATATATGCCGTCCTTGGCGGCAAATATTATTTGGTCGCCGCAAAGGCATACGCTGTTTTTGAGTATTTCGCTGTCGCAGCTGTATATATCGCTCACCGTAAACTCGCTCTGATAATTATAGGCCTTAACCCGGGTTATGCCATACTGCCAGAATACGAATATACTGTCTGAAAAGCTCAGCACCCTAAGCGCCCGGCCCTTGTCCCCCATAACGTCTATATATCCGCCGGCGTCAAGGGAAACAGTAAAATCGGTAGGGTCAAACTGGGCGGAAAACCATATGCGGTTTACATGATCCGGGTCGCCCACGCCGAACATCCGCTCATAATGCACCACGGCGCTGCTCAGCTTGGGAGTGCCTTCCACCGGCGAAGGCGGCTGCGAAAAATGCGACCAGAGATAAATATTATTATTCTCTACCCCCGGGCCGAACACAAGGCAATCCCCAGAATCCTTGCGGTAATTCACCGAATATTCTACCGTACTGAAATCCACCGTATTAATTAATTGCCATTTAAGGTCAAAGCCGTCCAGAATACATTTATACAGTCCCAAATCATTAACATAAGCCAAATGCTCGCGCGGCTGAGTTTCGGTATTAACCCTGTAAACCAGCAGCCGTCCGGAACCGGGAGTAGGCAATTCAGGTATAATCAGCTCCTTATTCAGCATATCCTCATGCTTATACGCGCGGCCGTAGCCCTCGCATCGTTTTAGACTGCCGTCCTTACCCGAGACATTATAGGCCAGCGGACTTTCGCTCAGGCTCATATTCTGGTCGTCCTCATTCATATTAACGCCGCCCTTAAAATCGCTTATATAAAAGCTGTATTCATCAGCCTGGTCATATTCGGGCAAGCTGCGATACCAAGCCATCAGGACCACCTCCGGCTGGGAAGGCGGTGTTCTCCGCGCATTCTTTCTGTTCCGTCCAGGACGCTTTTATATCGTCTGTCCCAAGCCGCAGCCTCGGTATGGCGACCCTCAGTAGTATAGTAAAGACTCAGCGCGCCATAAAGATACGCCTCTGCCGCTACATCCTTTTCGGGCAGCTCCACCTCATCGTCCAAATCCTCCAGACGTGGTGGAAGATAGTAATAAGTTATACTGACCTGACTGCCCGGACGCACGCTGAAACGCACATAATCTGGATACTCCCTGCCCGCTACAGGACAACCCTTTTCATTTTTAGCTGAATGAAATTGCATATAGCTTTTGGCCAGCTCGCTTATAAGCACACCCGACTTTCTATCAGTTTGTACTGTTTCGGTATAAAGGGGCCGGCAGTAATCTTTAGCTATAAAAGTATATACAGAATTTATAGCACTCTTAAGGCGCTCATAGACAAGCTGTTCATCCTCCGTCATGACCCCGCCTTCGCGCAGAAAGCCGTCGTCTATACCAAGAAGCACGGCGCATCCCGCGGCCAATTCCCTTAGTTTCATTATATATTCCTCCTCATTTCTGCGCCGCGCGCTCAATAATCATATTAGCCTTGTCTATTTCGGCCAAATACTGGTTAATGCGTGATACGGCTGTCTGCCGCACATACCCCAGAGCACGGCTATCCAGGACATCAAACGGCAAATCCAATTGGAGCGTATCATCGCCCGTTCCGGCATGCACCTGATAACGCCCGCTGCTTCTGTCAAACATAATATAATAGGATGGATCTATTTCCTTAATACGGTCGGCAATATAAAATACATCCCGAAACTCGGGGCTTAAATTTAAATTATACTCTCCTTCTTTAGCCATTTGCATCCTCCTTTGCATATGCGCGGGGGAGGGCCGCCCTTTGGGCGGCCCTGGGGAATTATATAAAGGGGCGCATGGGAAAAGCTAAGCTTTTCCCATGCGCCCGGCCGGCGCCAGCCGGCCTCCTTGATTTTCCTGGATGCAATGAGCGCTAAAGCGCTCATTGCATCCAGGAAAAGGGTGGGCGGGCCCCCGCGCCCTTATCAGCGGGGACTCCCACCCCTTCTAATGTGGGCGCCCCAGCTTTTTCGGCCCAGCCCAGCTCCATCTTTCACAATCCCTTTTATGATTCCACCAGTCCTCCACCTGCGCCCAATTATATAAAACCCCGGGCCTCCTGCGTTCCGCCGTCGGCCCTTCCCCGTCCCCGCCGCGGCTTCGCCGCTATATTAACCTTCAGTAATACCAGTAAGCGCCGCCTGGCCTCCAGGACGAGTGCACATAAGCTCGGCATATTTAACCAAAGTAGCGTTAAATACAGCCTTGCCGGGAACCTGACGAAGAATATTTCCGTTTTCCCCTTCCAGCCAGCGCCAATCACAAAGCTGATGCAGCGCAAAATCCTTGCTGTCCAGCAAATACATGGTTCCCGTTGGAGCAAATCTATCGGCAATTATAGGAATACCCGCATAAGAGATGGCCCTGAAGCCGCCCTCCAGCTCAACAGTATTGACGTTACGCTTATTAGTTTCCAAAACGCCGGCATACGCCCTTCTAACTCCGTACGAACACACGGCCATATCTATCCTGCTGCCCGCGCGTTCTTCTGCCGCGTCAATGGCCTTCTGTATCTTAGCGTCGCTTATCGTGCCGGTAGTAGCGCCAATATAAGGTATCATCCATTGATTGCTGCTCTTATCCAAGCCGTAAAGAGTACCCGTGCTGGAAAAAATAGCTGCCAGCCCGGTTATTTCATTGCCCTTGCTGCCGCAAAGATATACCACGCTGTCAGCCGCCACCGTTACCGACGTATCCAGCGTCACGTTTATTTTAGGCGCGCTGCCTGAATTATCAGTAGCAATCCCCAGAATACGGCATCCGCTCACGGTAGGAGAAGCAGTTCCAGAAGTAGCGTAAATATCAATTACCATACCCTCTGTCAAATTGCGCGCGCTGTCCACCACTATAACTGTTTTAGCATTGGCCGCCTCGGCTACTTTAGCCAATTCGCCCGTGCCGTCTCCAAAAAGCATGCGGCCAAAATTAAATTTAGCCGCTCGCAGCAGCCCCTCCATTTCAGCGTTAAGCAAATTAACAAACGCACCAGCGCTGTTTTCTGAGGCACGGATAGCCTTGTCTGAAATCTCTATCTGCCCGTAAAGATTTTTAAGAGGGCTTACAAACTGCACATAGTTGTTTGAATAGGCGTCTGGAAGGTCTCCCGTTTCAGTTCCCGCCGCTATGCCGCCGTTTACTCCGTAGCAGGCAGCCGCGCGCACCTCTTTGCCGAATACATTGTTTTCCGACTGTTTTATCTTATTATATAACGGATTGGTTTCGGTATTAAGCTGATGTGCCACTACGTCAAGATAAAAAGACTTTAAGGCATTTTCAGCACTTGTTAAAGTTACTGCTTGCATTATTTTTCTCTCCTTTATATTTTGTTTTTAAGCTTATTTTGGGCCGCAGAGCAGCTAAAAGCTATATTTTCGCCTAAACGGCGCTCTTGCATATGAATGCGCGCTTTGTGCCGCGGCCCGTTATAAGCCGTATTTAAAACGGTCAGCGCCTGCCCGAAAAGCTCTGCGCCGCCATTTTGCCCGCCTCCTCAATAGAAGAAGCGCGCCTGCGCTCGCAGGCCGGCATAAAGCCGCCCGCGCCGCTTATGCTGCGGGGGGTTTCCCCGCGCAGCAGCCCTCCAAGATACCTTTTCAGGATATATTCGGTTATATCCTCGTTAGTGAGCACATATTTTTCTATAAACTCACGGTCCTTTAAAAGCTGCTCGCGCGGAACATTCCCGCTCTGAATTACGCGCGCCAAGGCCGCAAGCAGCCCGGCTGGCGTTAAATTAGGCTCGCTCTCAAGAACGGCTGACAATTCGGACGCATACAAAGCGCCCTCCGGATAGGATTTAAACTCTTCCATTACGCCGCTAATATTATCCGTCCTTCCTTCAAGCTCGCCGCGCAGCCTGGCATTTTCTTCAAGGAGCTCCTTAAGCTTCTGGCTTTTGCGCGTAAACGCGGCTTCAAGCGCTTCGTAAGCCCTAAGAAGTTGTTCCCCGCTTTTGAATTTGTCAGGCATTATATCGGAGCCCGCGTTATCCGCAGGTTGTTCCCGTTTAAGACAAGTCTGCATTCTGCATTCCTCCATTCAGTAAAATCTGATGCGCCGTCAGATGCTCCTGGAACAGCGCCGCCCATTCGGGCCGCTCAGCGCTAAGACGCTCATATTTTTCAGACAGCATGAACTTTATATGCTCAGTTTCATGCAGCGCATGGTCGTCATAATTCTCAGCAACCGCAGCTTCGCCCTCGCTCATTCGGAAATTCTCGCGCTGCGCCCTTTCCATCTGCATTTCAGGCATATCCGCGGCATTTTCCCAATCTCCCAGGCCAAGCATGTTAAGCAGCCGCGCCTTAGTGCGCTCGTCCAGGCCGCCCTGCGGCGAAGTAAAGATGCCCCTTGCTATAAGGTCGAATATCATTTGCCTGCGCTGAGAAAGGGATTGCGAAAGCTCATTTTCCGTCTCATGCACCACGTCGTCGCTGGTTATCTGACTGGCCTTCCAGTACATCGCGCTGACCTGGCCATTTTCCCCGACAACCCGGTCTATGCGCGCGCCGCCCGCAAACTGCTTATACAGCCGCAGCCAAACCTTAGCCAGAGAACGCATAGCGGAACGTATATGCTCGGCGGTAACCGAAAGGCGCGTATCATCCTGTTCATTCAAAAGAGAAAGCGCAGTACCGCTGCTTATATTAGCCCCGGCATAGGAGCGTCTCATCATCTCTGAAACGCCTGAAATCATTTCAAACTCCTGCAGCAGCTGAGCCTCCTCCTGAATAAATTCCCCAGGCAGATTGCCGCCGGGTAAAAACGCAGGTATATTGCTGCCCTGTCGATAAACCAGCAGTTTACCGGGCGCAAGCCCCTCCAGCTCCAGGTTTTCCAAATCCACCGAGCCCTCTTCAACTGCAAGCACTCCTACCGCGGCGCGGTTTAAAAACTCATGCTTGCGGTTTTTAACGGCGTTATACGCTCTTTGAATGGGTATGCAGCGCTCAATTATGGAAATCCCCCAGAAGCAGCCGGGCCGTGAAACCGATACCTGCCGGATAAAGGGTATTCCCCTTTCCCCCGCCTCGCCTATCCTATACGGCAAATCCCCTTCATATAAAAGCAGGTCGCCGCAGGTTATAAGCAAACGTCCGTTCTTAAATTCGGCTGACGGCGTCTCATAATACTCAGTTACCAAAACACCGTTTTCCAATTCCTCCGAGCCTGGCATAAGTCTGCCGTTTTCAGGCAGAACGCCGTATACCTTTATTTTGCCGCCCGCGGGCCGAACGCCCCATATGCGCTCCACCTCGCACGGCGAATAAGCGCGGGCATGAATAAGGCTCTCGCATCTCTTAATGTCCTCCCTGCCCGGCGAATCAGGATATATTTCATAGGGCGGACATACCGTAGTCTCTATATCCCCCTGCTTAAGCTGCCCCTTTTCATCCGAAGCTACCGGAACTCCTTTTTCGTCCGACCATACGCTCTTATAAAAAACTGTGCCGCAAATCTCCGACCACATGGCAGCCTCGTCAAGACGGTCGGTCATAGCCAGCCTGGAAAAGCTTGATTTAACTAATGCCGTGCATACCTTAGCACTTTGAACATCCTCCTCATCCGACGTAGCGGGCCGAACTATCATCTGCGGCCGCACTCTGGTCAGCTTGGCCAAACGGGATTCCATTATAGGCGCGATATGGTTATATACCTCGCGTTCCTGCCAGGGATATTCCTTTTCAGTTTCATACAGTTCACCGGACAGCGGGGCTATGTCGCAATACTGATTGCCCAGCATGAAATTCATATTGAGCTGCCATTGCAATTCAAAGGGCCTCCTCTGCACCGCACGGCGCTCAAATTCCTCCCTAACCATAGCGCACAGCTTCTTTCTGCGTCTTTCTTCGGCCTGTTCCTTCTCTTTTTCCGAGTCAAACAAATCCATCATCCTTTCTTTCAAAGCGGGGGGCGCCCCGCCCTTTTAATGTGTTCCGCGTTCCGCGGAACGGCGCGGACTATCATTCTTTGCGATATCTCTAATAATTGCAGGTATTGCCAGCTCGCTGCTTTTTAGCCGCTTTAGGCCCGCGCCTCTTATCCCCGGACGGGCGCGCACGCGGCGGCTCTTTGCGGCCGGAACGGCCGCAGCCGGGCCCTCGGCCCGGCCAGGCAGGCTCAAACGAGCCTGCCAAGAGCCGCCGCATGCACCTCCCGCCCTTCCCCGCCCGCGCCCCTTGCCGCAGCCGCCGCAGTACGCTAAGCAAAACCGTTATAAATCCGCTTCTACCGCCTGCGTCTCTTCATAAGCCTCAGTAAATCCTTCTGCACTATAGTGCTCTGAGCCGGCCTGAACACGGCCGGCTCAGGCCGGGACATTATAAAATACCTTAACTCGTCCATTGCATGGTCGTCCTTTTTAACAGGACTTTCCCCGTCCCCGTAACGATAACCCTTAATCTCCCTAATCATTTCAGGACAGCTCCTAAATATAAACAGACCGGGCCGCCCCTCCCGCTTGATTAAATAGCTCTTAACTCGCTGCACTCCAGTCCAAACATTCTTATCAACCCTCGTATTTACGCTTACGCCGTTTTCATAAAAGAGCTGAGCCACCGACCTTGGCCCCGAAAGGGTTTTTTGCAGACAAGCGCTGTCCATCAACGCCTGAACATGCCCTGTGGGCAGCTTTTTCCAATGCAGCGCCTCGCTTATTTCCCTTATCCGCGCGCAATGCTCTTCAGCCGAAAGACCAGCTGCATAATGCTCGGCTATAACAAAGACATTGCCGTCCCCGTCAACAGCATACCAATGCGCCGAGAGAGGATTGACAAAGCCCGGGTCAATAGAAATACAGCTTTGCCATTCAGGCGGGATATCGAACGGTTCTATGCAATGATAATGCTCGTCAAATTCAGGGTACACCATTCCGCCTGAAGCACGGAAACGTCCGTACTGCCTGCTTTCCAGCTCGCTGTCAGGCAGCACGCTTTCCATAAGCCGCACCTCTTGAGGATTGAGAAAAGGATTATCCTGCCAGGACATTGTTATATACCAGATTTCCGAATCATGCCGGGAATTCATATATATATCGTCATGCACCCAGGTCAGCCCCATAAGGGGAGTCATAGTTCCCCAGATTTCTCCCCGCCTGTCCAGCAGTCTCATGCGGCATTCGTCATAGATATCCTTAGGCGGTTCCTCGTCAAACCAAATGAAGTCTTGAGATGTACCCTGAAATTTGCCTCTGCCCTGGTCGCAGCTTTTAAAGCCTATTGTGGAAAGCCCGCCGTGCACGCTGCGCACAGTAATAAAATCTATAATGCCGTTTTCGGGGCTGTCCGAGCGGCCTTTTTTCATAACTATTTCTTCTATCCAATTTTTAGGCAAATATGACAGCAGCTTGGCCTGCGCGACGTCTCTCTGAACCTCGCTGGTAAGACTGACCACCCAGCCGTCCATAGGCCTGTTTATTTTTCGGTAAGGATGTATGCCGCGCGCAAACCATACCGCTTCCACGGCGCCGCATTCGGTTTTGCCTGTGCGGTTGCCTCCGAATACCCAGCGGTTCCGCTTAAGGCACATATGAAACTCCATCTGTTTTTTATGCACTTTATCCAGCGCGTTATATCCAGCAAGCTTAAAGAGGGGCGGATTCTGACTTATCCGGCGTTCTATAGCCGAAAGGGTTTTCTGTTCCATAATTACTCTTCCTCCGCCTCCCCCTGCTCTAAAAGCTTTTGACGCAGCTTAAGTATTTTCAGCGCTTCTTCCAGTCCCTCTTCGCCAGACTGAGAAGCTTCTTCACGCTTCTGCTCATTTTCAAGCAGCCATTTAGCCGCCGAAAGGTCGGGCGGCACCTCCTTGCTGACCAGCTTAGTGAGTACCAGCTCACGTTCCACGCGGCCGTCCGGCAGCTTCTTTTCGCGCATTTCATGCACCTCCTCACGAGCTATATAGCCGCAGGCACGTTTCAGAAATGCCTCTTTTATCTTTTCACGCTCCAGCTCATGCCCCGGCGCGGACCTAAGCGCAAGCTGCAAGTCCTTATCCTCCTGTTCCGCTCTGTTAAGCGTAGCTAATGATATTCCGAGCATCCGAGCTATTTCTTTTTTAGTAGCGCCGCGGCTACGCGCGCGGCTTATTTCGTCTAATCTTGGACTAATATGAGTTTCAAGTTTCTTTTTACGCAAATGCACACCCCCCTTAGGCGGCAGCCAAATAGCAGCTTCCGCGCATTTAAATATGAACTCCGCCGCCGCTGGCACGCAGGACGTGTCTTTATGTTTCATTTTGATTTTACTACCGCTAAAGCGTCCATAAGGGAAAATGTGCCGCCGTTTTATTGCATAAGGTTTCGGATACGCGTAAGGGCGCGGGTGGGAAGACATATATATGCCCTAAAGCTGAAAGCCTTAGGGCATGGGCGCAAACTAACCAAAATAAGAATATCAAAAAAAATTAAAGATTAAATCGCATGTCTGAGAATGAACAGCTGCTGCGCCCACATTGAGGGCGGGGCGCCCGCCCTTTTAAATGAGTCCCCTCCTTCGTCGGGGACAGGCAAAAACTTTTATCACTTCCTATTTTCTTCCGCTCTACCCCTTGGTTCATTTTTCTATTTTCTTCAGGCCGGCACTAAACCGCGCCGGCCCCGCGCCTTTTTTACATATCCCCACCCGCCCCGCGCTTCGCGGCATTCTCCGGCGTTTACGGCAAAAACCGCTTGCGCAATAGCGCCTAAAGGGATATAATAAATAAAATAACCGGCCGGACAGCGGGACGGCAACGCCCGCATGCCCTTATGGCCGGCATAATTCAAACCAAGATATGGCATCCTATGAGAGCCGAAATGGAGGTAAAAAATGAAAACTAAAAAATCAAACACAAAAGACATCGCAATGCTGGGTCTGTTTATAGCCCTGATGGCCGTGCTGGCATTCGTGCCATATATCGGGTTTATTCCGCTTACGCCGGCAATCTCTCTGTCTATAGTGCACCTGCCAGCAATTATAGGCACATTAGTACTTGGCTTTAAAAAAGGCATGATTCTGTCCCTGGCCTTCGGCGTTCTTTCTTTTATAAGGGCTTTCACACCTATGGGCATAGCCGATGTTACCTTTCAAAACCCATTAATAGCAATACTCCCCCGCTTGTTTATTGCTCCCGGCGCTTACGGAGTATATAAGCTCATGCAAAAGCTCTTTATAAGCGCCAGCACGCGGATGGCTAAGCGCTCAAGCGGCTCGGCCGGGCTGATAGGAGGAGTTGTCGGCACGATTATAGGCGTACTGGTCACAATTATTGTATTTTCTTCTCTCAGCGCCGGACTCGCCCTTTCACCCGTGCTGTGCGCGCTTATAGCCTCTCCCTTCGGCTGCCTGGCCGGTATAGGGCTGTATGCGGCCGCTAAAAATAAATTCAGCGACCCCGAACGCTCGGCCATAGCCTTCGGCTGCGCCGCAGGAAGCCTTGCTAATACCATCTTCACCCTGCTCGCCTTCTATTTCTTCGTACCTGTTTTCTTCCCGGAACTGCTTGCAGGCGATTTGGCTACTAATTCCGGCTTCATAAAATATCTCTTCGGCCTCCTGGCCATTAACGGTATACTGGAAATGGTCGTTATAACCGCCGTAGGTACTCCCGTAACGCTGGCTATAGCAGGCCCCGGAAGAAAAAAACAGGCTTTAACTAAGGAGGATTCCAATGCTGCTGGTAACTGACGTAGGCAATACAAATATAAAACTCGGCCTTTATGAAAAATCCCGCCTCACCGCAAGCTGGCGCCTCTCTACCGACCTGAAAAAAACCAGCGACGAATACGGTCTGATAATTATGAATCTGCTCTCTCACGCAGGCGTAGGCAAAAAGGATATAACCGGCGCAATTATGTCGTCAGTTGTACCCGGCATAAATTATACTCTTACCCATATGCTGGAATTTTATCTGGACCAGCGCCCCCTGCTGGTAGGTCCCGGCATTAAAACCGGCCTTAATATAAAGCTGGATAACCCGCGCGAATTGGGCGGCGATTTGATAACCGACGCAGTCAGCGCCTTTAACCGCTACGGCGGCGACCTGATAGTTATAGATTTCGGAACCGCCACTACCATGAGCGCGGTAACCGCCCGGGGCGAATTTCTGGGCGGCTGCATACTCCCCGGCGTTCGCGTCGCGGTAGACGCCCTTACAGAGCGCGCCGCTAAGCTGCCTAAAATAGACCTTGAGCTGCCTAAAACCGTTATCGGCCGCAATACCGTCTCCTGCATGCAGTCCGGCCTGCTCTATGGCTATGTCGGTCAGCTTGAATACCTTATAAACTCCTTAAAAAGGGAAATGAATGCTCCCGAAGCAAAGGTCGTAGCCACAGGCGGCATGAGCGGCGTCATCGCCAACATGACCAAATGCATAGATATAACCGACCGCCTGCTCACGCTGGAGGGGCTTAACATACTCTATAACCTCAACGCAGGCTGACCCGAATACCGCAAAGTATAAAACAACGTATTTTCCGCCCCATAAGGCGCAATACGCAAAACCGCTAGGAGGAATTTATGAAAACAGTTAAAATTGGCTTCCTCGGAATGGGAAATGTAGGCTCAGGCGCTTATGAAATATTACAAAATAACGCCCGTCTAATAGAGGAAAGAGAAGGCCTGCGCTTAATTGTCAAACGCGCTCTTGTCCGCTCGCTGAATAAAGCCCGCCCAGGCTGCGCGGACGCCGGCGTGCTGACTACCGACCCCCTTGACGTACTGGACGACCCCGAAATAGAAATAGTAGCCGAATTTTTAGGCGGCAAGGAACCAGCCCGAGAATATATGCTTCGGGCGCTCCAAAACGGCAAAACAGTCGTAACGGCCAATAAGGTAGCCCTTTCTCAATGCTGGCCCGAGCTGGAAAAATGCGCGCGCGAGCATAACGCAGGACTGTATTTTGAAGCCTCCGCAGCAGGCGGCATCCCCATAATCCGCACCCTTATCAGCAGTATGCAGGCCAACGATATAGACCGCATAATGGGTATAATAAACGGCACCACCAACTATATCCTCAGCGCCATGAGCAAAGAGGGCAGAGATTACGCTCCCGTCCTGGCCGACGCTCAGCGCCTGGGCCTGGCTGAGCCCGACCCAACGCTGGACGTAGAAGGCATGGACGCCGCCTTTAAGCTCTCTATTCTCTCCAGCCTGGCGTTCCATACGCGGGTGCCGGTAGATAAAGTATATGTAGAGGGCATTACCAATATATCCAGCGCGGATATACGCCTGGGCCAGGAATTCGGCCTCACCCTCAAGCTGCTGGCTATAGGCAAAAAGCAGGACGGCCATATAGAGGTTCGCGTGCATCCCACCTTTATCCCCAGGGAGCATCCCCTCGCCTCCATAGACGGCGCCACCAACGCCGTATTCATCCGGGGCAACGCCGTAGGCGAATTAATGCTCTCAGGCCAGGGCGCCGGCGGCCTGCCAACAGGCAGCGCCGTGGTATCCGATTTAATCTACGCCGCCCATCAGGACGTCCATCAATATACCACCTTCCCCAATATAGAGGAAAGCCAGGCCTCCTTCAGCTATAACTGGGAAACCGGCTTCTATGTCCGGCTTACCTGCCCCGACCGGCCGGGCGTGCTTTCGTCAATAGCCGGAGTTTTCGCCCGTTACGGCGTAAGCATAGCCTCTATGGTGCAAAAGCCCGCCGCCAGCAATGAAGGCGTTCCCATAATATTCCTTACCCACGCCTCCAAGGAGCTTTCCCTCAAGCAGGCGGCCGAGGAATTAAATAAGCTGGAGCAGGTCAGGGTAAACAGCATAATCCGTGTGGAGCGCTGAATAAATTTTTAAGATAATCCCGGCGGCAGCGTCCGCCCAAAAGAAAAGAGGAATATTACCATGCAGGAAAAAGGCACTCTCTCTGTAAATACCGAAAATCTTATGCCCATAATTAAAAAATGGCTGTACAGCGACAAGGATATATTCCTGCGCGAGCTGGTCAGCAACGCCTGCGACGCTATAAGCAAGCTGGATAAGCTCGCCTCTATGGGCCAGGCCTCTATGCCCCAAAGCGCCAAAGTGGAAATTAAGGCGGATAAAGACGGCGGCACGCTGACCGTCTCAGATAACGGCCTGGGCATGACGGCGGACGAGGTTCGCAAATACATAAATCAGGTGGCTTTTTCGGGCGCTTATGATTTTCTGGAAAAATTTGAGGAACAGTCGGACGCCCACGATATAATAGGGCATTTCGGGCTGGGCTTCTATTCGGCCTTTATGGTAGCCGAAAAAGTCGTAATAGAAACCCTTTCCTATCAGCCCGGAGCGGAGGCTGTGCGCTGGGAAAGCGACGGCAGCAGCGAATATGAGCTTTCAAGCGGCAGCCGTACTGTCCCCGGAACAGATATAATCCTTTATATAGACGGCGATTCAAAGGAATTCTTAGAGGAAGCCCGTTTAAGAAGCGTGCTCTTAAAATACTGCGCCTTCCTGCCCCGGCCTGTTTTTCTCTGCGGCGAAAAGGAGGAGCAGATAAACGACTGTTCCCCCCTCTGGCTGAAAAAACCCGCCGAATGCACTCCGGAGGAATATAAGGCCTTTTATTCCAAGGTATTTGCGGATTTTTCCGAGCCCTTATTCTGGATTCACCTGAACGTGGATTACCCCTTCAACCTTAAGGGCATCCTCTATTTTCCCCGCCTCTCGGGCCGCATGGACAACATGCAGGGGGAAATAAAGCTGTATAACAACCAGGTGTATGTAGCGGATAATATTAAGGAGGTAATACCCGAATTTTTAATGCTGCTCAAGGGAGTAATAGACTGTCCAGACATGCCTCTTAACGTCTCCCGCTCCTTTTTGCAGAACGACGGCACCCTTAAAAAAATACGGGACCATATAACCAAAAAGGTATCCGACCGGCTTTGCGGCATGTTTGATTCCTCAAGGGAGGAATATGAAAAATGCTGGCCTGATATAGGCGTATTTATCAAATACGGCTGCATGCGCGAGGAAAAATTCTGCGAGCGGATATATAACGACGTAATATTCAGCGACATAAACGGCGATTATTACACCCTCTCGGAATTTATTGATAAATATGCGCCCGATAAAAAAATATATTACGTTACCAATCCCGTCCAGCAGGCCGGCTATATCAGCCTGTTTAAAGAAAACGGCCTCAGCGCCGTAATTCTGGACGGAGTGATAGACCAGCCCTTTGTCAATTTCCTTGAATCCAAGGAACAGGGCTTGACGATGGCGCGCATAGACGCGGATATAGCCAATTCCCTCAAAGGAGAGGCTCAGGGAGATTATTCCTCGCTCTGCGCGCAGTTCAAAGCTATCGCAGGAGAAAATACCGAGGTTTCCGCCCAGCCCCTTAAGGCTGGCCCGCCCGCCATACTTCTTACCGACGAACAAACCCGCCGTTTCAGAGATATGAGCAAATATTACGGCATAGGCATGGAAAACGCCATGCCGGGCAAGCATACGCTGGTGCTTAACAGCCAAAGCGAGCTTATTCAGGCCATGGACCATCTAGAGGCAGATAAGCGCCAGGCGCTGGCCGAGCAGCTCTATGATTTAGCCTACATGACAAGCGAGCCTCTAACGGGCGAAAGAATGGACGCGTTTTTAAAGCGCAGCGCAGCGCTTCTAGAAGAGCTTGCCAAATTAAGCAAAGCTTAAATATATTCCAGCCGTATATTGCGGCTTAAGACATGTAAAAGCCGGCTTTGTAGGCCAGATGGCGCTATTAAGCGTTGGAGCGCTTTTAGCTCCAGTAAGCACGAGCCGGCACGCTTAGAGCCTTAGAGCCAAAAAAGCCGGTTCGGCGCGCGTAAAGCCAAAATGGCGCTCACTCGGCCCTGGCTAAAGTGCGGACAGGCCCAACGCTTAGCGCCGGAAAAACCAGGCCGGCGCGATTAAGGCCAAGAGGCGCCCGGCGCTAACCAAAGAGCGGACAGGCCCAGCAAAAAGCCCGCTGAAAATATATTCTAAAACCGCCGCTTATACATTTAATTTATACTAGGAGGTAATTAAAAATGTCCGAGCAGGTACTGCAAATTTCCATACGCATAAAGGAGCTGCGCCAGATTTGCGAATATACCGTCGAGCAGGCGGCGCGCGCCGCCGGAGTGCCCGTAGAAGTATATCTGGATTACGAAGAGGGCCGGGCGGACATTCCCATAAGCGTGCTTTATGCCCTGGCAGGCTTTTATAACGTCGAGCTTACCACCATTCTTACCGGGGGCGACCCGCATCTGCACAAATACACGCTGGTGCGCAAGGGCGACGGAGTGGAGATAAACCGCCGCAAGGCCTATAAATACAATTCCCTCGCCTATAAATTTATAGGCAAGCGCATGGAGCCGCTTTTTGTTACCGCTCCGCCTGAAAAAGACGACGAGCCCATAAGTCTCTCCATACACGAGGGGCAGGAATTTGAATATGTGCTCTCGGGCCAAATGAAGCTGGTGCTGGGCGAGGAGGAATTTATACTCAACGAGGGCGACTGCATATACTTTGATTCAAGCCAGCCGCACGGCATGCGCTCAGTTGGAAAAGAGGACGCCACGTTTTTGGCCATTATACTATAAAGCTTTGAGGGATACATAATATGAATTTAACTGACAGATATTTAAACGCCGGCTATACTGATTACGAAAGCATGAAGGCGGGTCTGAGCCTTTCAGTACCTGAAAATTTCAATTTTGGCTTTGACGTTGTAGACGAATACGCCCGCCTTGAGCCTAATAAGCGGGCGCTGGTCTGGTGCAACGATAAGGGGCAGGAGCGTGAATATTCCTTTAAGGATATTTCTCTTCTAAGCAACAAGCTGGCCGACGCGCTTCAAAAGCTGGGTATAAAAAAGGGCGACTTTGTTATGGTCATACTTAAGCGGCGCGCCGAATACTGGATTACCTATCCCGCGTTGCACAAGCTGGGCGCTATAATCATTCCGGCGACCCATATGCTTACCAAAAAAGACGTAATATACCGCAACAACGCCGCAAGCGTGCGCATGATTATAGCTGATTCCGACCCGTTTATAACCGACCATGTAGATGAATCAGAGGCCGAATCTCCTTCTCTGCAGTTTAAGGTTGCATTAGGGGAAAAGCTGCCCGGATGGCTGGATTTTCACCAATTGCTGGAGAGTGGCAGCGAGGAATTTATCCCTAATGAGCGCGCAGGCGGAACTGACCCGATGCTTATGTTCTTCACCTCGGGTACTACCGGCATGCCCAAGATGGTGCTGCACGACTACAACTATCCGCTTGGTCATATTTTTACCGCGGTTTACTGGCACAAGGTGCTGGACGGAGGACTGCATATTTCTGTGGCCGACACGGGCTGGGCCAAATGCGGCTGGGGAAAATGCTATGGGCAATGGATAGCGGGCAGCGCTCAGTTTGTATACGATTATGACGGAAAATTTCATCCGATGGAGCTTATTCAGGCCGTATGCAAACATAGGGTGAACACTTTCTGCGCGCCTCCGACCATATACCGTTCGCTTATAAAAGAGGATTTGTCCAATTTAGACTTTTCCAGCCTCACCCACTGCACTACCGCGGGCGAACCGCTTAATCCTGAGGTGCTGCGGCGCTGGCAGCAGATAACCGGCCACAAAATATACGAGGCGTTCGGCCAAAGCGAAGGCACGCCTATTTTAGCCACCTGTTATTTTATGCAGCCCAAAGAAGGCTCTACAGGCAAGCCCAATCCCCTGCTGAACGTGGACCTGGTGGACGAATATGGAAAAAGCGTAGGCACAGGCGAGGAGGGACAGATAGTAATCCGCACGGACAAGGGCAAGCCGGCAGGCTTATTCTGCGGCTATTATCAAGACGAAGCAAACACGGCTGCGGCATGGCACGACGGACTTTACTATACTGGGGACGTAGCCTGGAGAGACGAAGAGGGGTTCTATTATTTCATTGGCCGTGCCGACGACGTTATAAAAAGCTCGGGTTACAGAATAGGTCCGTTTGAGGTAGAGAGCGCGCTGCTTGAGCATCCAGCAGTATTAGAATGCGCAATCACCGGAGTACCTGACCCGGACAGGGGCCAGCTTGTCAAGGCTACGGTTTCCTTAGCAAAAGGCTATCTGCCAAGTGAAGAGCTGAAAAAGGAATTGCAGAACCATGTTAAAAGAGTAACCGCGCCTTACAAATATCCGCGTATAATAGAGTTTGTAGACGATATCGAAAAAACTATAAGCGGAAAACTGAAACGAAAGGATATTAGAGAGAGGGATAAAGAGCAGTACGGCAAAAAAGACTAGGACGCGCCGCGGGGCCGGGCGGGAAAATAAGAGAGCCTATGCGCGGCGGATATGGGCCGCGCATAGGCTCGGCCGCGCGCCAGCGCGGCCACATTATTGTCTGACCGGCCTTAATGGCCGGTCAGACGGGCGGGCTAGCCCCGCGGGCAAAAAATACTTTCCCAGACTAAATAGTAAAACGCCGCCCCGCCCTTTAAAGGAAGGCGCCGCCCGCATACCTTACCTGCCGCCCCTTTATCCCATTCCCTAGCTTTATGCCATCATCCCACGACTTTATTCGGGCGCCCAAAAATGCGCCCCATCTTTTAAGAATTCCCAAAACATACCCCTATCCTTGCCCCCATAATGCACCCCGCCTGATTCAGGCGCATTTTTAATATAAACCCACCCGCGGCTGCTGCGCGCTAAAAGACGCTTTAGCCGCCCGGACGGTATTTTTGAAAGGATATAAATGGAACGATTGCAAAAATACATGGCTCGCTGCGGCGCAGCCTCAAGAAGAAAATGCGAGGAATATATAACTCAAGGCCGCGTAAAAGTCAACGGTCAAACAGTAACACAGCTTGGTACAACAGTTTCCGCTTCAGATAAAGTTGAACTGGACGGCAAACTCCTGCAGGAACAGCCAAAGTACGTTTATATTATGCTTAATAAGCCTGAAAAGGTTATGAGCACCTCCAGCGACCCCGAAGGCCGCGTAACTGTTACGCAGCTTATAGACCTTCCGTATCGCTTATATCCCGTTGGCCGATTGGATTATAACACCAGCGGCCTGATATTGCTTACAAATGACGGAGACGCCGCCTATCGGCTTACCCACCCCAAATATGAAATAGAAAAGGAATATCTCGCGGTAATAAAAGGAGAAATAGACCGCAGGGATATATTAAAATTGGAAAGAGGCGTGCAGATAGAAGAAAACACAGTTACGGCGCCGGCTAAAATACAAGTAGTGGGCGGCACTCAGCATACCGTAACCCTTTCCATAACAATACACGAAGGACGCAACCGCGAAGTGCGAAAAATGCTGGAAGCAATCAATAAAGAATTGCTCAGCCTTATGCGTATACGCATAGGCGGGATAAATCTCGGCAAACTGCCCTCAGGAGAATACCGTGAATTAAATTCTACCGAATTAGCCTATATCAGCAGTCTTAAATAGTATGAAAAAAGTCATTATCATTCCCGACTCCTTTAAAGGCACACTCTCTGCCGCTCAAATATGCACAATAATATCAGAACAGATTAAAATACATTTTCCCAGCTGCCAGATAGTGGCCATTCCTATAGCCGACGGCGGGGAAGGCAGCCTCTCCTGTTTTTTGCAGGCATTAGGCGGCAGTATTATAGAAGCCCAATGTTCCGACCCATTTTTTCAGTCCATGACAGGCGCATACGCTCTGCTTAATGACGGCTCGGCAATTATAGAAATGGCCGTTTGCAGCGGGCTGCCCTTGGTTGAAAACAGAAAAGCCCCAATGCTGACTACTACATACGGCGTAGGCGAGCTAATATTAAACGCGCTGGATATGGGCTGTAAACGAATAATTTTATGTCTTGGCGGCTCATGCACTAATGACTGCGGCTGCGGTATGGCCGCAGCCCTAGGCGTTAAATTCTATAACCAGAACGGCAAACCCTTTATACCAACCGGCGGTACTTTAAAGGATATATTTCACATTGATGTATCAGGACTAACTCCCAGTATAACCTCAATACCTATACTTGCTATGTGCGATATAAGCAACGAATTATACGGTGAAAACGGAGCGGCTTATGTCTTTGCGCCGCAAAAGGGAGCAAGCAAAGCGCAGGTTAAACTTTTAGACCAAGGTCTCCGGCATATAAGCGAAATAATCAAACAGGATTTAGGAAAAGATATATCCAATCTACCCGGCGGGGGCGCTGCAGGCGGCATGGGTGCAGGAGCCGCCGCATTTTTTAATGCTCAACTCAAAATGGGCATAGACATAATTTTAGATATGGTGAATTTTGATAAACAGCTGCAGGACGCCGATATAGTTTTTACCGGCGAAGGCAGAATAGACAGCCAAAGTATATATGGAAAAGCGGTTATAGGCATCGCATGCCATGCGAAAAAAGCAGGCGTTCCAGTACTTGTTATTACAGGAGGTGCATCGGAAGACTTGGCCCCAGCATATAATCTAGGCGTTACCGCCGTTTTTCCTATAAACCGACTGCCCGAAGATTTTTCTATAAGCAGACATAAAAGTGAAAAAAATCTGCGCAGTACGGTCAACGACATTCTACGATTAATAAAATACATGAAGTAAGTTTTTTAATCCGGGGGCTTATCCCACCCCGTCCGGCCGTAAGGCCGGACAGCCGCTAACCCATCCGGGAAATTCCCCGGATGGGTTAGCGGCAAAAAATGAGTACGGCTTAAGCCGTACGCCATCAGGCGCCTAAACCGGTGCCTGATGGCCTTTATCTTTCCCGCCCGCCCCCGGTCCCGCGCCTGACGGCGCCCTAACGTTTCTCAGCGGCGCGCGGGTGGGTAAAATTAAGAGGTATGGCCGCGGCGGATATGGGCCGCGGCCATACCCGGCCGGCTTAAGCCGGCCTCATTATTGTTTTGCTTTATGCTCCCAAGGAGCATAAAGCAAAACGGGCGGGAACGCCGCCGCCACCTGAAAATTATATCCGTTTCTATATTGACATTCCTTATTTGCATTGCTTATAATAACTACAATTAAATAAATTAAGGAGGAGCATCTATGAAAAAACTTGCCGCATTGCTGCTCACCGGAGCTATAAGCCTCTCATTAACCTCTTGCACCGATAACCCATCCCCATCCCATAATCCCTCGCTCCCGCCTAAAGAAGATTCATCCGAACTAAATCCCTATATCGGCAATACCTATGCCCAGCAGCCGGAAATACGCGACTACGCCTATTCCTGGTGGCCTGAAGGCACCGGAATCTCGGAAAAGAATAAATTCTTTGTGCAAACCGGCTACTATGGCATGAGCTTTAACGGCTCAAACGGTATGCTAGACAGACTAGGCGTTATAAAAGAAGAATACAGTCAAACCCAAATTATGTCTCAAGATTCCTCAGTTATAAACAGCCTGCCCGAGATAAAAGCTTCTAGTGCGGCGTCAATAGATAATATATCATATACGTTCACTAATATAATACAGCCCGCCCAATACCATACAATCAATATGCGCATAATAGAATCCGGACAGTATATGCAGTCTTTCGACACAGCCGCTATGATTTTTGCAGACTCCTCAGGAAAGCGTACCAATGATTTTATAGGCCGTACAGAAATTAAAGCCCTGCCCGAATACTTCGCGCTGAACTATCAATTATTCGCCCAAAAAAACTTTTCCAACGCAGCCCTTACATATTCCCTGCAGTTTTCTGAGGAAATGACCGCCTCCCCCTCCTCAAACGGCCGGGAAATGCTGCTGACCGCTAAAAACGGCTCGGGCCTGGCCGTCATTCTGCCTAACCCGAACGCCTCCCTCTCCTACGACCAAGCCTCCAAAACCTTAACTATGACTTGTTTGGGAATAACGCTGGAACAATATAAATTCAGCGGCTTCAGCGCTATAATCATCCCCAGCGACTCCCCATCCCAAGCCGATATTGATAATTATAACGCTATAGCTGGTATGGAAATTACCGCACGCCAAATTTCTCCCCGCGAAGGCCGGGAAGTGCCAGTTCAGTTCGACGCCGACAGAGGCGTATGGGTCATAGACACTAACCGCATGACCACCGCTAAGGGAACGGCCTTTGCACAGGAACGTAACCAAAACGCCTGCGACAGAGTGCTCTTTACTTTAAAAAATAATTCCAGCCGTACCGTAACCGTGCCCGTCATGTTTGAAAAAAGCGGCACCTTCGCAGTAGAAGGCTTTGGGCCGGTTATACGGGACGCAGATACCGGAGAACCAATGGGCATACCCGTCCAGATATCTAAAAACTGGCACCCATTTGACAGCTCTGTTACCCAAAAGGAATGGTATAAAGGCCTGGACGGCTCGTGGTACCATGGCTATACCTATCTGGAGGTGCCCGCTAATTCCAGCGTCACCTATGAATATATGAACGCCTTTAACAACTGGGGCACGCTCAAGGTCGCCAGTCATGCCCAATTATGCCTTATAGGCTGGCCGTCCAACAGCACCCATCAGGTCTGGCAGACCAGCACGATAGGCTCCAGCGGGGAAGCCTTCTGCTATGACCCCGACCAAACCTGCGGCCTGGCATTTATTAACGACGTCCGCGGCGTCGGCTTCGACCCCTATGACAGCGGCCAAAAATATGTGTGGGGAGCTAATAACGGAGGAGGAAATTTCCTGTATTACGGCAAGGACGGCGCTAATACCTCTGGTATTGTAGGCTTTAAAAATGTTCGGGTATTCTATAAAAATTACGCTCCCAACCTGGCTGAAATAATTTTTACAGGCATAACCAAGGACGACGCCGTAGAATTTACCCTGGCAACCTACCTGGGCCGTACAAACGACGTCTCCCGCGCAACCCATACCTTTGAATACCGCTTTATCAAAGACGTCAGCTTTGAAAGAATGGCCTTCTATCAGCTGGGCGCGGATAATCATAACAGCGGCCGCTGGCACGGCATAACCATAGGGAACGACGACGGCCCGATAGAATATGTTATAGACGGCGTAACCTACGGCGCTCAAGCGGAAATCCCAGTATATGATACCGCCGGCTATATCGGCCATAACGGCATGCAGCGCCTGGAGGTCCCCGGCGAGGGTATGTGGATAGCATATACCGACAGCTATAAAAAAATAAATTCAGACTATTTTGATTCGCAGAACGCAAACCGTATGCTCAGCCTGCTGGAGTTTGAAGCCAATTTGAACGGCAAAAGCTATTCAAAGCCCGCCTTTAACCTGCGCAGCACCCAAATGTTCTGCGGCAATTCCACCCTTGTGGAGCTCTGCCCACCAGCAGAGGCCGGCAATACTATACAAGCGGGCAGCACGGTAAAAGGCGCGGTGGAATATATAAATCTGCCCATATCCCTCTCCAGCTATTATTTTGACAGCCCCGTCATAAAAAGCATTCCTGAGGAGGAATTCAATACCTGGAAATTAGCCTACCGCTACGCCATAGGAGATAAGACTCAGGCTTCGGCGCAGATTGGAGAAATACTCCGCCAGTATCCCATCGCCGTAAAATGCGCGCAAAACCAGGATGTGCTTGCCCAGATTACCGTCAAGGGCGGCATAAGCTATATACCCATCACCTTTACCGGAGTCCCCTCCTATTCAGGCTATAGACTGGAAGCCCTGAAGGACGGACAATGGGAACAGATAGAACAGGCATACCTGGGCAACGATTACTGGCAAACCTACTATAACGCGCAGGACGGCTCATATGAACTTACCTTTAACGTCCAGCACTCGGGCGACCCGCAAGCGGAGTATTCCTACAGGCTGGTAAAAGAATAATGCCGTTCCATATAAAACGGCTCATATAACCGAAAAAAACGGACTAGGCAGGGGCATAGGTATAAGCTGCGCCCCTGTCCCGTTTTTTAAGCCTATTTTTTACACCGCAATCTGTTTTTTTATGCCTCAGCCGCATATACAAGCGGCAGACCGACTGCTTGACCTCATTAGTTAGGCGTATAAAGCTGTCTGTAAGGACTGCTGGTATTGGGAGATAGTATTATATACCTGTGATTTAAAAGCTCTTCAGCCTGATAATTAAAATACTCGCAGAAACGATTTATATATTTCTCCACCCGCTTAAGCTCCTCCGGCAGCGCATCCCGCATGCAAACCTGTTCGGATAAAAACGCCGGTGGCTTATCGCTGCGCAGGAATATCTCTCCCCCATGCATGCCCGTTCCGCAAAAGGGGCCCACTATCTGGCCGGAGCTACCCAGGCCCAGAATTATTATGGTGCCGCCCGCCTGATATTCTCCCAAAAAGCTGCCCGCAGCTCCTCCTACAACCAGTACCGGATGCTTCTGCTTATATTCCTTCATATGTATACCCGCACGATAGCCTACGCTTCCCCTTACAAAAATCTCTCCCCCGCGCATAGCATAGCCTATCGCATCCCCAGCGCAGCCGTCTATAACTATAAGCCCATCGTCCATAGTATCCCCTACAGCATCCTGGGCATTGCCCCGCACATATATTTCCGAGCCGTCCAGATACGCTCCCATAGCGTTGCCCGGCGTTCCGTTAATTATTATTCTACGTCCCGCCAAACCGCAGCCTATATATCGCTGTCCCAAAACATTATCTACGGTTATCTCCTTGTCGTTACATTCTCTTATCTTTTCATTTAACTGGGAATAATACTCTCCCTGAGCATCTATCCTTATCATAAACGGCATCCTTTCTATATTTTTATATTTGACTACACCAGTTTGGCCAGATTCTGATGCCTGTATTGAACAGAAAAGGCGGCTAACTGCGGAGACTCCGCCGTCAGTTTGAAATCTATGCTGTTTAGAGGTATCCTCTCCCGCACCAAGGAAGTATATATACCAGCACGTGAAACATCCCCTAAAATTATATAGCCTGAAAGCACATCATCCTTTACGCACAGCCGCTTGTATGTACCATCCTTATTGGAAATAATGCTCTCGCCATCATATGTTCCGCAGGTCACCATGTGCAGTCCCAAAACTCCCATGGAATTCATAGGGACAGCTTTATCAAACCTCATATTGCCGCCGGCCATATTCTTTCCCGCTGTTTCCCCCTGCATATAGGCATTAGGCAGCAAAGCTAAAACTCTGCTCATTCCGCAAGAGATATCAAAGCACTGAGTACAATCGCCGGCAGCATATATATCCTTTAAGCTTGTGCGAGATCCTTCATCTGTGATTATGCCGCGCTCACACTCTGCTCCTGCTTCCTTAAGCAATTCCATATTTGCGCGCACACCTACAGCTACGACCAGCACATCAAATGGTATTATTTCATTGCCAACATCCGCACCTTCAGGCTTAAAGGCCTTAACCCCAGCATTCAGCCGCACCGTTATACCCTTATTTTTAAGATGTTCGAGCATTATGGCAGCACTCTGCTCGTCCAATATACTGGGAAGCACTCTATCCGCTAGATCTACCACCGTTATGCTGCCTACACGGCCATAAAGCCCCTCAGCGCATTTAAGGCCTATAAGCCCAGCTCCCATAATAAGCACCCTAGTCTGAGAGCTTATCTCCTTTTCAAGAGCCAGCGCATCATCCAGGCTCATAAAGGTATATTTTTTCTCCACCTGCTCCAGTCCGCTTATGAGCGGGATAAACGGCCGACTACCGGCAGCATAAAGCAACTTTTCATACTCTATCTTCTCGTTGCCGTCTAAAAATATGCATTTATCATCTGCATTGATTTTTTCCACCGTTCGCCCTGCCAGCAAAACAGCTTTATTCTCATCATAAAAATTATCCGGACGATATTTTATGCTCTGCATATCGGTTTCTCCGCACAAAAGATAGGATATAAGGGGGCGAGAATATGTAAAATACGTTTCAGAAGAAACTATAATTATATCACCCTCTTTATCCAATGCTCTTATTCCCTCAACTCCGCCTATCGCCCCGGCTGAATTGCCTATAATAACATATTTTGCTTTCATATCCTTACCTCCAACAGACCCATAGGCCTTGAATAATAAGTCTTTCGACTATTAAATGCTTGTATCTCCTTATTCATGCAGAGCGCGCTCCCGCCCTTTAAAGAGTTTTGGTTCGCTAAACGCTCGCCAAAACGGGCGCAGCCGTCTTTCGCATCATCACGGATGTTTATTTTTCATTCCGGCTTCTGTTTTTTATCATTGCAATAAGCTTAGCGCCCATATATATCGACCCACCCGCGCGCAGCAAACTGCCGCGGCAATACCAGATTTCTTTCTAGCATGCGGCTAATAGGCAATTTAAAGATCAATAAATATGTCCGCACAGGACTAAGAATTTAATTTATATTCATACTATCTTAATTCTGCATCAAGAAAATCATTTCTTATTCAATGCCGGCTTAGCTCCCTTTATCTTTCCTCATATATGATTGCGCGATTAGGGCAACCTGCAACACATGCCGGCTGTCCGCAGCTATTGTTTAAACACAATTCGCACTTTTGCACCGGCCCATCCTCTCCGGGAAATACTGCTCCATAAGGACACGCCATAACACAGCTTAGGCATCCCACGCATTTTTCCCTGTCAACCGATATAACTCCGGCTTTAGCTCTCATTGCTCCGCTTATGCACGCCTTGGCGCACAATGGCTCAACACAATGTCTGCAGGAAACTGCAAAACAAACGCCGTCCTTCTCCTCTACTCTTATGCGAGGATTGATTTTAACATTTTTCAGCGCATCAGCCATATCTTTTTTCCCCGAATTGGCAAAAGCGCAGTTATACTCACATAAATGGCAGCCCAAACACCATTTTTCATCAACATAAACTCTTTTCACGATTGCGTCTCTCCTATCTATTCACCTGCATGTTTCACGCCTAAAATATCCAGTTCCTTCTGAGTCATTCCTATACCCCTAAGCATCAGCCTGTTGCCGCGCAGGGCCTCGACTGAATTTATGCCCATGCCCCCCATAATCTCCTTAAGCTCATGCGTCCAGGCATTGACTAAATTCACTAAACGCCTGCGCCCTATTTCCGGATTGAGCCGTTTAACCAGCTCAGGCCGCTGAGTAGCTATTCCCCAGTTGCATTTGCCGCTGTGACAATTCCGGCAAAGATGGCAGCCTAAGGCCAGAAGCGCAGCCGTACCTATATAAACTGCGTCCGCTCCCAGCGCTAAGGCCTTAACCATATCCGCGCTTGAACGTATGCTTCCAGCCACAACTATTGAAACCCTGCCCCTTATTCCCTCCTGCCTGAGCCGCTCGTCCACGCTGGCCAAAGCCAGCTCTATCGGAATGCCTACGTTATCCCTTATGCGCGTTGGCGCCGCGCCCGTGCCTCCCCTGAAACCGTCTATAGCTATAATATCGGCGCCCGAGCGGGCTATGCCGCTGGCTATGGCCGCAACGTTATGCACCGCCGCGACCTTAACTATTACCGGCTTTTTGTACTCTGTGGCCTCCTTTATGGAAAAAACAAGCTGCCGCAAATCCTCTATTGAATATATGTCGTGGTGAGGAGCAGGAGAAATGGCGTCCGACCCCTCGGGCACCATGCGGGTGCGCGAAATCTCACCCACTATTTTTTCTCCAGGCAGATGCCCGCCTATACCCGGCTTGGCGCCCTGCCCCATTTTAATCTCCACAGCCGCAGCCGCCTCCAGATATTTTTTATGTACCCCAAAGCGTCCTGAAGCCACCTGCACTATGGTGTTGGCTCCGTATTTATAAAAATCCTCATGCAGGCCGCCCTCGCCCGTATTATAATATATCCCCAATTCTGAAGCCGCCCCGGCTAAGGCCTCGTGCGCATTATAGCTTATAGAGCCGTAGCTCATTGCCGAAAACATTATGGGCGCCGTCAGCTTAAGCTGCGGACTTAAATTGGGAATAAGGCCGCCCTCCCTGCTCCGCTCCAGCCGCTCCGGCTTGGCTCCTAAGAAAGTTACTGTCTCCATAGGCTCGCGCAGAGGGTCTATGCTCGGATTAGTCACCTGGGAGGCGTTTAGAAGCAGCCGGTCCCAGTATACGGGCAGCGGACGCGGATTGCCCATAGAAGAAAGCAGCACTCCTCCGCTCTCAGCCTGGCGGTATATTTCCTGAATAGTCTCCCCACTCCAATTATAATTCGCCCTAAAGGTATTATCGCTCTTAACTATCTTCAGCGCGCGGGTAGGGCATAATGCCACGCAGCGCTGACAGCACACGCATTTTGATTCGTCCGCACGCATAAGACCGCTTTCCTCATCATAATAATGCACGCAGTTGGCGCACTGCCTCTGGCATACCCGGCAGGCTATGCACCTCGTAAAATCCCTAACCACTTCATATTCTGGATGTATATAATTTACCGCCATAATTAAAACCCCATTTCCTAACTGACTTAAAACATTAATTGCTGCGTCTTGCTCATTTAAGGCAACGCCGTATCACATCATATCCAGAGTATATATAACCGGCTCTCCTCCTCTGGGCGCCCAAATTCTGTCCAGCTCGGGCGCAACTGCTCTAATGGCGCATTCTTCGCTGGCTATATAAACCATATCCTCCTTTTCGCCCACCACCATGGACCGCAGCTTTAGCCTGTCGTTAAGCGCCATTAGACCGTTGGAAAAGCCTAAAAGTATGGAAAATGGCCCGGTTACCAGTAAAGGCCCAAAGGTGTTGCGCAGATATGTAAGCCGCTCGCGCTCCTCCTCAGGCAAAGCGTTTATCGTGCTCCAAAAGGGCGCGGCAATAACATTTGCCAGTTCCTTAAGGCTCAGGCCCATACGTCGTACTAGGTAATCTATCATATAGGTTATAACCTCGGTATCTGTTAATAAATTGCACTTGTATCCAAACATCTCAATATACCGGCGGTTAGCGTCATACGAGGATATTTCGCCGTTATGCACTACCGAATAATCCAGCAGCGCAAACGGATGCGCCCCGCCCCACCAGCCGGGAGTGTTGGTCGGATACCTCCCGTGCGCAGTCCAGCACCAGCCCGAATATTCCTCCAGGCGGTAAAACCGGCCCACATCCTCCGGAAATCCTACTGCCTTAAACACCCCCATGTTCTTTCCGCTTGAAAACACATATGCGCCGTCAAGATTGGTATTTATATTGGTTACGCAGCGAGCGGTAAACTCATATTCCTCAAGCTGGCTTTCAGCCAGCTTTGTAGGCAGAGGAGCGACAAAATACCTCCATATCAGAGGCTCGTCAGTAATTTCAGGCAGCTTACGGGTAGGTATCTTAGAAAGGTTTATAATATCAAAATGCCTGTCTAAAAAGCTCTCGCAGCTCTGGCGCGCCTCCGCAGAATTGTAAAACACATGCAGCGCAAAATAATCCTTGTATTCAGGATATATGCCATAGCCGGCAAAGCCCCCGCCCAAACCGTTGGAGCGGTCGTGCATAACGGCGATGGATTTAATTATCTTTTCGCCGCTCAGCCTGCGCCCACCGCGGCAGAGCATGCCCGAAACAGCGCAGCCTGAAGGTATTCTAAATTGTCCCTCTTTTAACATAAAGCATTTCCCCTTTAAGCTCCCTGAGCCTGTTCCAGCGTAAGTTAAGCCGCTGGAAAAAGCTTAAGAGCAAAAATAGATATAAAAAAGACGTCCGCCAGCCGAGCCATAAACAGCTCCGCTGCGAACGTCTTTGTTCTAAATATTATATTAACGGCGCTTTATGCTTTTGTCAACTGATTTTTACATAAATCCAGAGACAGGCATTATATACTTAAATTCCGAATATTCCTGATGCTGCTTGGCGAAATAAATAGACGGCAGGATTAAACAACTCAATCAAAGATGCGTTTTGCATAAATGCCCATTGATGGCTGCGCGGCGTATGATTGAATACATGCCGGGCGTATTTTAAGAATGACAACGCAGCAAAACCAAACAATTCACCCCCTCGGCGACGCATTATAATCTGATTGCATTGTCTATACGCTCCAATAAAAATGATATATTGCTGCGCATTTATAAATATTCACAAAAAGTTATCAACAATTTAAATTATTTTTCGTGTGGGTATTGACTTTTAATATTTGGGGTGTTATCATTAAGACAAGAAATAAACATATTTGGCCGTTACAATCTGCGACGCATACGGTCTTCATTTTAAAGCGCGCAGAGAAAGGGATTAAGCATTTTTTCACATTACTGTCTGCATGGCGGCTTAATTTTGCCGTCTCTCTTTCTGCTCGGATTTATTTTTAAACAGCTTTAGTGTATATTTATGCAAGCAGCTTTTTTCGGCTGTTATTTTTTTGCTATTTCAGCACCCTCAGTTTACAAGGAAGACGGTCAGAAGGCATAAAATTTGCGTCCTGCTGCGTTGCTTTGATTCCATGTACGCCCGGATACATTTTTCCTTCAAGCGCGCTTTACCTGGCGCAAATTTTATGCCTTCTGACTCTGTAGAGCTCAAAGAAAAAGGATTTCTTCATTTTCAAGGCAGACCAAGAAATCGCTACTTATGAGTATACTGATTGAGTATAACGCAGAAAATGAAGAAATTGTCCCGTTTTAAGTCGTGTAGTTCCTTGTAAACTGAGGGTACGCGCGTTCTAAATATAATGGCTTCTTAAGCCGAACAAGCGTTTATTTTACTGTATTATTTCAATGTTTCAGCGGTGGCTCGTTTCGGCGTTCTGAAAATTCTGCCTATACTCCGCAGCCAACTTTATTACAAAAAGGTTCCTCGCTCCCCCTCGCTCCCAGCCTTAAAACAGGCGCTCGAAAACATACCGCGGCACCCAAAGCACGGCTCAGCCATACATAAGCGCTGCCTCAACCAAAGCAAATTGCATTTTTTAATCAACTCGCTTAAAATAAAGCTTGCACATAATATATTTTGCTATAAATATAAACGACCGCTTTGCCGCGCAGGCAGAGCAATAAAGCGCTTATGCAGCAATCCCCAGCGGCATAAAAAAGCAGAGCAAAATAAAGACGATTACGGGATTTTGATGCAGGGAGGGTGACTTCCTCTCCCTCCTCGCGCCCCCTTTTTTCTTTTCTTCGCCCAAAGCCTGACGGCTGCAAGCCCCAGCGCATGGGCATTTCTCCCAAAGCCCCGAAAATCCGCAACCCATTAAACATCTATTTTGCCAAAAAGTATATTCCTGTATTTTGATACCCTGAGGGGTATACGCCCACATGCGCCTTTCAAAGCGCATAATACATATATGCAGCCCGTTTTTTGCCGTATTCACCGCTGCTTTGGCCGCTTTGCCCAGCGCCGGTTCCAGCTCTCAGCCGCTTATTCTGCTAAAGAGCCTCTTCCTGTATTTTGATGCGAGGTTATTAACTTAACACCCTCTCTCCCTCAACGCAAAAACAGCGCCGCAGCTATATCCGCCCGACGCCGTCCGTTTCTCTATATACCGTCTGCAAAGCCGGCTTACCCGCCATATCTCTTTAAAAACTGCCTGGTACGCTCGCTCTGCGGATTTGCTATTACATTTTCCGGAAGCCCTTCTTCCACTATTACTCCATCGTCCATAAATATAATCTTATCCGCTACATCCCTGGCAAAGCTCATCTCGTGAGTTACTACCACCATGGTCATCCTGCGTAAAGCCAAATCCCGTATAACGGCCAGTATCTCCCCTGTAAGCTCAGGATCCAAAGCGCTGGTAGGTTCGTCAAATAGCATAAGCTGCGGATTAAGCGCCAGCGCCCGCGCTATGGATACCCTCTGCTGCTGTCCGCCCGAAAGCTCGCAGGGATACGCTTTCACCTTGCTCTCCAGGCCCATCTGCGCCAGCAGCTCCAGGGCCTTCTTCTCTGCCTCCGCCTTATCTATCCCCAAAACGCGCACCGGCGCCTCGGTTATATTGCGCATTACGCTCATATGTGGAAACAGATTAAAATTTTGAAATACCATGCCTACGCTGCGCCTTATCTCCTCCAGCTGTTCATGCGGCGCATAGGTTCCGTCCTCCTTAAGCATCTCCTTGCCGCAAACGCTTATCCTGCCCGCATCTACCCTCTCAAGCTGACTGATACAGCGCAGAATTGTAGATTTGCCCGAGCCGGACGGCCCTATTATAGCCAGCGTCTCCCCCTGCTCCAGGGAAAAGGAAACGCCCTTTATAACCTCATGCCCTCCAAAGCTTTTGCGCAGCCCGCTAACATTTAAAATGTTCATACTCCGTCCCCCTTAACGGTAATAGGACAGCTTCTTTTCCGCATAGGAAAAGCTCACCGTTACCAATAAATTCAGAATGTAGTAGAATATGCCCGCCGCCAGCAGAGGAATTACGCTCCCATTAGCCGACATATGCTGCTTGGCTATGGTAAACATTTCAACTACGGCCACTACCTGCGCAAGGGAAGTATCCTTAACCAGGGTTATTACCTCGTTAGCCGTAGCGGGCAGCACTCTTTTAACAGTCTGGGGCAGAATTATATGTATAAACGTCTGCTTTTTTGAAAAGCCCAGCACAGACGCCGCTTCGTATTGCCCTCTGTCTATGGATTGTATGCCGCCTCGGAAAATTTCACCAAAATATGCGGCGTAATTAATCGCAAAGGCTATAAAAGCCGCCAAATACCTGTCCATTGGCAGATGAAAAATCATGCTGGGCAAATAAAGCACGGCTATAAGCTGGAGCATAAGAGGGGTGCCCCGCATAATAGAAATATATGCGCCTAAAAGCTTTCTAAGCCAACCGTGTTTGGACATTCTGCCCAGAGCAACCAAAAATCCCAATGGAACTGAGGTAACAAGCGTAACGGCAAATATAAGCAGGGTATTGCCCAGCCCCTCCAGCACCAACATGCCGTATTTTAAAAGTTCAGCAAACAAAGCTAAATCTCCCTTCCTCCATTACCCGGCAATTTACAAACACAAGGCGCCGGCCAACGGCCGGCGCCGCTTAAAATGCGCTGAAATAATATAATCCCATTCAAAACAAGCGCTTAGAAAAGACCAGCCCGTTCTCAGGCCGTCTTAACGGCTATTCCACTACGGTCAAATCCGAGCCGAACCACTTTTCAGAAATCTCTTTAAGGGTCCCGTCCTCTTTCATTTCCTTTATCGCATTCCAAACCTTATCTTTAAGCTCTGTATCACCCTTTCGGAAGCCTATAACATAAAGGTCGTCCCCCAGCGCCTCATCCAGAACGCGGAAATCCTTATTCTGGCTCTTAATCATATACTGCACGGCCACTTCGTCTACAAGCACGGCGTCCACAAGCCCCAGCTCCAGCTCATTGTAAGCCATTGCATAATCCGCATGGCCCACCTTTTCATATTCCATACCGCTGGCCTCCAAAGCCTTTTCACCCTCGGAGCCGTTCTGTACAGCTATTTTCTTGCCTGTAAGCTGGTCAACCGTCTGAATATCCGAATCAGTCTTGACGGCGAACACCATACGGTTATTCATATAGGCGGGCGTGAGCAGCATATCTCTCTCCCGGTCCTCATTTATGCTCATACCGTTCCATACGCAGTCTATGCTGTTATTGTTAAGCTCAATGAGATTCTGGTCCCAAATTATCTCCTTGCACTCAAGCGTCATGCCTATGCGCTTGCACACCTCGCGCGCAACGTCAATATCAAAGCCCACTATCTCGTTATTGTCGTCTTTAAAGCCCATGGGCGCAAAGGTGGCGTCCAGGCCCAGCACCAGCGTATTAGCGTCCTTAGCGCAGCCCGAAAAGAGAAATATGCCGCACAGCATAACAACGCATAAGCATACCGTCAAAATCTTTTTCATAACAACTCTCCTTTATCTTATTAAGTGACTGAAATTTTATCACAATAACGTAATAAAGTCAAGATAAGAGAGTATATAAAAGACAAATTACTGCTCACCGCCCGTTAAAATAATGGATATTTTGAAGAAAAGCCGCAGTATATAAAAAGGTCTCAGAGGCCAAAAGAGTAAATTCCGCCCATGCAGAGCGCCCGAACTGCCCTATCGCTAAAACGCAGCAAGAGAAATACGGCAATAAGAGCAAATTCGGCGGCAAAAAGGGCGCTGCGCCTTATATGCTAAAGGCTATGGATATCAAAATACAGGAACAAGCTATTTGGTATAATATGCAAATATTGGTTTGCAGATTCTCCTGCGTCTGCAGGGGAAAATGCCTCAGCCGCAGGGCTTTCGGGCGCAAAAGGGCAGTAAAAAAAGAAAGGGTGGGAGAGGGGAGAGAGGGGTGCTTTAAGTCCCCCTCGCCGCATCAAAATACCGCACTTTCTCTCTTTGCGCCGCCATTTTACCAGCCCGGCTTTAACCGCAAAAAAATCATTTCACGCCCAGCCCGTCCGACCGCTGCGCTAAGCCCGCCGTCTCCGCCTCTATGCGCCCCGCCGCCCCTGCTCCCCTAATCCGATACCCGCCCTGCCAGTCCTGCTGTTTCTTCACTATAATCCCAACCTGCCGTGCAGGCCTTGCCCTTTCTCCCCAATAATCCCAGCTCGCCCCGCCGGCCCTGCTGTTTCCCCTCATAATCCCAGCTCGCTTAGCCGCCCCTGCTGGTTTCCCTCGTAATCCCAGCTCGCTCAGCCAGCCCTGCCGTCTCTGCCCCCGCTCGTTTCGCTCATACGGCCGCTTGATAACCAAGCTCAACCGCTCAAAGCCCGGCCAATCAAAAGCACCTTCTCATTCCGCCCATATGGCTATCCGGCCATACCGGCTGATACAGTCCGCAAATACAAATATTCCGCCCCATTGCAAATATGCCAACGCCAGCCCGCTCTAAAGTCCCTTCCGCAATCCAGCAAGGCCCCGCCCTCGGCTGCCGTCCGAAATTGACGCTTTTTAAAGCATACCAGCGCTTGCAGGGAATGCCAATCATATAATAAAAAGCCCCGGGCGGCTATAACCTCCCGGGGCTTTAAAATACTATTGCCTAAAGCATTTATCAGTCGGCGCTGAAAGGCAGCAGAGCAACCTGGCGGGCGCGCTTAACCGCTATAGCCAGCTCGCGCTGATGCTTAGCGCAGGTGCCCGTCATGCGGCGGGGCATAATCTTGCCGCGCTCAGATACAAAGCGGCGCAGACGCGCAACATCCTTATAATCTATGCTCTCAACCTTATCCACGCAGAACTGACAGGCCTTTCTCCTGGGCCTGCGCGCCCCGCGGGGCTTTTTAATATCCTTCTCGGACATATAACCTTACCTCCTTTTTAAACTCTCAGAACGGCAGCTCGTCCTCGTCTATAGGCTGAATGCCCTCGGTATAGCTGCCAGAGGGGGCGTCAAAGCTGTTGGCGGGATGCGCTTCAGGCGGCATGGAAGGCATGGCTCCTGCGCCCGCCGGAGTTAAAAATTCCACGTCGTCGGCCACAACCTCGGTAACATAACGCCGCGTTCCGTCCTGAGCGTCATAGCTGCGGGTCTGTATGCTGCCCGTTACCGCTACCTTCCGGCCCTTGGCTAGATATTTCGCGCAGTTGTCGGCCAGACCGCGCCAGGTGACTATAGGAATAAAATCGGCGTCCCTCTGTCCCTGAGCCTGAGCGTCCCGGCTAACGCGCCTGTTTACCGCAATGGTAAAAGTGCATACCGATATGCCTGATGCCGTAGCTCTCAGCTCCGGGTCCCTGGTAAGATTACCCACTAATATGGCTTTGTTCATACACCCTCATTCCTTTCCCAATCAGCTTTCTTTTTTAACTATGATATAACGCATGATATTCTCGTTTATTTTGAAATTGCGCTCAAGCTCTGCGGGCAGAGCGGGCTGCGCTTCAAAATTGACAAGAACGTAATAACCTTCGGAAATGTAATTAATAGGATAAGCCAGCTTGCGCATCCCCATTTCCTCGACTCCTTCCACCGTCCCCTGAGCCGTGATTATCTCGGAGAATTTGTCTATAAGCGCCTTGCGCGCTTCCTCCTCCACGGTAGGCTTGATGATATAAAGCGTCTCGTACTTGTTCATTAAGCTTTCACCTCCCTTATGGTCTATGGCCGCCTAATTTATCAAGCGGCAAGGAATATCGGCAAATTATTATAACATGTCCGCATTTTATTTGCAAATGGTTTTTCCCTAAGTTTACAAGAAACTGCGTGGCCAGAATGCATAAAATTTGCGTCCTGCCGCGTTGCTTTGCTTCCAGGTACCACCCGGTACGTTTCTACTGCAAACGCGCTTTATCCCGCGCAAATTTTCTTCATTCTGATTCTACGGCCTTGTATATTCGTCCATCCAATCATCCTTCATCCATGCCATAATAGGATAATCTCGGCTGGGGACTTCCCCGTCGGGGTCGGGAAAATCCGTATCTATTACCATATATTTATTGCTGCCGTCGTTTTTAAAGAGCACGACGCTTTCATACACTCCCTTGCCAACCGGCCCCTTAAAGCAGAAATAGTCCCCGATAACGCAGAAACTAGCGCTGTTTATACCGTTTATGTTGCCCGCCGTTGTCAAATAACCCAGTTCTGTCTTATTTTCAAAATTAATATCCATGCTTACAAGATTACGCAAGCCGTAACTATCGCCAAAAATGTACAGCGTTCCATCAATTATATTGAAATATCTGCTCTTAGAGTAATCCTCGCATAAGCCTGTGTATTCCTCTTCCCCTGTTTCGGCGTCTATCCTTAATAAAATATACGCTTTATTCTCTTCCCAATGAGACTCGCCCCATATATAGCCGCTGTCATATACTATAGCGCCAATATTATCCCCCGTCCAAAGAATCTTGCTCTCCGAGCCGCTCTGCTTATATATGCGCGAGCCGTCCGCGCTGTCGCTTACTATATATAAATTCTGTCCGTCCGTGCAGATACTGCTGAACTCCTCGTCCTGTTCAGGTTCTCGCGCAAGCACGGGCTCATCCTCGCCCGATATAAGCCTGCGGTAAAGGCTGCCCTCCTCTATATAATAAAGATATTCGTCCAGGCAGCAGAAGACGTCAGGCATAAGATAGGAGAGCCTGGTCTGGCATGTGCCGTCCGAATGCATGCGGTAGCTGTAATAACTATCAGTTTCCGAATCATATATCTCATAATACAGCCATTCGCCCGCTATAAACATTTCATTCATCTGTTCCCCGCTGAAAAATTCCAGCTTATCCGTCCTGGTATCCAGACGGTAAGTGCCGTACGGAACCATTTGGTTCCGAGGCTCGCCGCCCACAAAATAAATATAATTGTCCGCATTTATTATTTGAAGGCTGACAAACGCCAATCTGTAGTTGCTTGCATTATTTTTGCCGTTTACCCCCTGGATATCGTCATAATGCTCCTTGGGCTCGCCGATAACCGCCGTAGGTATCGGGACGTTCACGGGCGTAGTGGTCGGCTCGGACGTATATGAAGCGGTCGGCCGCGGCGAAAGCGTAGGTTCAGTAGTCTTAGAGGGCTGCGGAGCAGGCGTAAGCGTGGGCGCAGGTGTAGGTGTAGGTGTAGGTGTAGGTGTAGGCGTAGGCGCAGGTGTAGGCGTAGGCGTGGGCGTAGAAGCATAAGCGGTCCCGGTAGGCTGAACCGAGGCAGAGGCGTCCGCCGCTGCTCCGCCGCCGGCCGTACTGCCTATAGGCAGAGTGCCCGCGGCAAAAGTGTTTCCCGCCGTTTCGCCATTTTGGGGCAAATTATAATCCGCCGCCGCAGACGGGCTAAAAGCATTAAGCCCCTCAGCCGACGGCGAAGGTCCGCTTGAAGAAGCGCATGAAGCAAAGCTGAGCATAAGCGCAAAAGCCGCAGCATAAGCGAAAAATCTTTTCATTTTAACTCACCTCGGAATAATTTTAATAAGCCGCAGCAAAATGTCGAATAAATAAGATTTTTGTTTAAAAAATTATATCACATTAAATAATACCGTGCAAGCCCTAATTTAAAGGCAGCTAAACATATTGGCAGCAGTTAAATTTCCCGGCGCCCGCGGCAGGCCAAAAAAAGAGGCCGTCAGGCCTCTCCCAGCTTAACCACTATTATATCCTCCAGCTCGGAAATATATCCGTCCTTAGGGTAGCCCGGCATGCTCTTAGAATATTCAATAGCCTTCTGGGCCTGCTCCCAGCTTGGCTGGATAAGAAAGGTGTATTCCTGATATTCAAACAGCCTTATAAGCTCCGGACAGGTTATATCCCCGCAAAAGGCCACGGCAGAAACAATGGGGGATTCCCCTATTTCATACTGGTCCTTATCCGCCTCCCATGACATTAAAAAGGAATTATAATCCCGGTTGACGAAGCAGACGGGCTTGCGCTCTATGGAATAGCCTGAATTCAGCTCTGTGGCGATATTATGCAGCGCATAAACATTCTTCTGGTAATTGGCCCAATCCTTATAATACAAAAGATTGACGTCCTTAAGCTGCCAAATAAGCAGCAGAGCCGCCGCGCAGGCGCAAAACGCGCGCAGCACCCGCTTATCCCTGAAAATATCCATAATCATCAGCACTATTATGGCTATAAACAGTCCGAAAGTCTGGCAGGTCCTGTAATAAAGCTGGCCCTGAATAACCGGCATAAAAATGCTGAACGCACCCATTCCCGCAAAGAGCAGGAATATAAAGGCGCTTTTTTTCCTGACGCTGTAATATACCGCCGCAGGCACCGAGAGCACGGCGGTCACGGTAAACTCGGCCATGCTGAACAGCTTGAAATTAAGCAGCCTGTAGGCTATGCCCTTTAAAAGGTCTATAACCGGTTTACCCCGGTTGAACAGGCTGAGCCTGGTATGGTTAAGGTTGCCCGTGCACGCCTGAAGCACGGTAACCAGGATATAATACGCCGCCAGCGCCGCAATAAGCGTCAGCGCCAGCTTAAGCCCTGCGCGGCAAAGCTCTCCGGGCTTTTTCTCCCCGTAAAGCGCCTCCAGAAGCAGGACAAACAGCACCATTATAATAAATACTGCGTTAAAGGTTTCATAGCTGCTTACAGTCAAAAGCAGCATAGCCAGCGCTTTAAATAAATCCATCCTTTTATGGGTCTGAACAAAGGAAAACCCAAAAATAACCGCCAGCACGCAGGCGGCGCTGGATACGGCCACCGCTACAACGTCCAAATCATATATGAATTTAAAGGCCATAACCGGGCTGGAAATATAAATCCCTGAAAAAATTACATGCTCAAAGGTATTGAACCGTCCGTTTGAGGCAGCGTCGGCCAGTCCTGAAAGCAAAAGCGCCGAAAACACAATAAGAGCCGCGCTCAGAAAATTATTAAGGAAGGGAATAACGTCCATCAGGCCGGTGAGATAATACAGAGCTATATGCAGCAAACGGCCCTGCTGAAGCATATTATTGCTGCTCTCAGGGCTTAAATCCATATAATGCCCCAGGCCGAAATCGTCTATGCCCATGGCAAAATGGGTTATGGTAAAGCCAAAGGCGGCAATGCCGGTAAGAATAAGAAATAGAACGTATACCTTGTTTTTCAGCAGCCTTATTATGCAGGCGCGTACATTTTGAAACGAAAGAGAGGCGTTTTCAGGCGCCGCCGCGCATTGGGTCATATAAATCAATCTCCTCCTTCAGCATTAGCATTCAGCCGCAGGCGGCCGGGCCGCCTTAAGCGTCCGCATGCAAAAAACAGCCTTGCGTCCGGCCGTTCAGGCTTTCCCCGCTCAAAAAAGCAGCGCCCCGGCCGGCCGTTTAAAAATCCGCGCTCAGGAAACAGCATCTCCAGCGGGCCGTTCAGGCTTTAACCGCTCAAAAAGCCGCGTCTCCAGCCGGCCGTTCAGGCTTTACCGCTTAGAAAATTATGCGTATAGCCGCGCCCGTTTAAACCGAAAACAATTTTCACGGCGGTAATTATAGCACATAAGAAAGGATAATAGCAAGTTGTTATTGTTAAAATACAGCAAAAACCCTCGTTTTTCGCTCAAAACGCACCCGGGCCGGCCGTTTGAAAAAGCCGAACGCCTCCCTTCCCAGTGCGGACGCCGATATTTTCAGCACCAGGCCCTAAATAAAACGCTTTGTTTTTAGCGCGCAATGGTGTATAATATAAATAAGGATAAAAAACGCGCCGCGGAGGGAAAAATATGACCTATAAAATTAACGAAATACTGCAATTCGTCAAGGAAAACGACGTTAAATTTATTCGCCTGGCCTTCTGCGATTTAACAGGCAGACAGAAAAATATTTCCATAATGCCCGGCGAATTGGAACGGGCCTTTGAAAAAGGCATAGCTCTGGACGCATTTTCCGTTCCCGGCTTTGAAAACGCCGTGACCGGCGACCTCTTCCTCTGCCCCGACGCCTCCACCCTCTCCATACTCCCCTGGCGCCCATCCCACGGACGGGTGGCGCGATTTATGTGCAATATAAAATATCCCTCGGGCAAACCCTTTGAGGGAGACTGCCGCAGTCTGCTCTCTGCCGTTCAAAATCAGGCCGCAGAAGCAGGCTATGCTGTCAAGGCGGGCGCAGAATGCGAATTTTATCTTTTTAAGCTGGACGAGCACGGCATGAATACCAACCAGCCGTTGGACCTGGCGGGCTATATGGACGTCTCCCCACTAGACAGAGGAGAAAACGTGCGCAGGGATATCTGCCTTACCTTAGAGGATATGGGCATCCCGCCCGAAAGCTCCCATCACGAAAAGGGGCCGGGGCAGAACGAAATAGACTTTAAATATAACGACGCCCTGACCACGGCGGACAGGCTTATAACCGTCAAATGGGTGATAAGCACCGCCGCCGCGCGCAGCGGGCTGCACGCCAGCTTTGAACCCATGCCCCTTGAAAACGCGCCGGGCAGCGGACTGCATTTTAATCTTTCTCTCTTTAAGGAGGGCAAGAATATATTTAAAGCGGCTTCAGACGGCCATTGCCCTCAGGCTGAGAGCTTTATGGCGGGCATACTGGAAAATATCGGGGATATCACCGCCTTTTTAAATCCCTCTCCCCTCTCCTATAAGCGCTTAAGCGCCCTCAGCTCCCCTCATTTTTTAGGCTTTGAAAGGGGCGCCCGCTCTAAAATAATCCGCATCCCCGCCGCCTCGGGCGAAAACGTCAGGCTGGAATTGCGCTCTCCCGACCCGCTTTGCAATCCATATCTGGCTCTTTCAGCAGTTATACTGGCCGGCCTGGACGGCATAAAGCGCGAGGCCCGGCCTGAAGCGCAGCCCATAAGCGCGCTTCCATTAAGCCTCTCCGAGGCGGCCCGCCGTTCTCTGAAAAGCCCGCTGATAACTCAAAATATGCCCCCCCTGCTTTACAAAAATTATCTGGCCCGCATAACGGGCGGCAAAACGGAGGGCTGAGAGGTGGGCGAGCTGCTTATAATTTCGGGCAGCAGCGCCAGCCTGCCCGTGCTCAAATCGCTTTTCGGGCAGACCGATTATCAGAGAATTGAATGCACCGCAGATTCCTTTCAGGCCCGGCGCATGCTTTCCTGCGCGTTTGATTTGGTTCTGATAAACGCGCCGCTCAAGGAGGAAACGGGCCTGGAGCTGGCTCTGGACGCGGCCGAAATTGGCTCGGGCGTTATAATGCTCGTTAAAAATGAAATGAGCGACGAAATAGCCGCCAGAGTGGAAAACGCCGGAGTGCTGGTGGTGCCCAAGCCCTTAAACCGCGCGCTGTTCTTTCAGGCGCTTCATCTTTTAAATGCGTCCAGACATATGATAAGCCGTTTAAAAAGCGAAAATGAGCGCCTTCAGGAAAAAATTGCAGAAATAAGACTAGTTGACAGAGCTAAGTGCGCTCTGATACAATATGCTGATATGACTGAGCCGCAGGCTCACCGTTACATTGAAAAGCAGGCCATGGATTTGCGCCGGACGCGCCTGGATATCGCCCAGAGCATTCTCAAGGCGTATGAAAAATAGCGCGCCGCCAAAAACGGCCCAAGCAATATAAGGAGGAAAAAATGCAGGAGCAGGAAGCCCGCAGGGGTTATCTAATACTGGAAAACGGCAGAATTTTTCAGGGATATTTCTTCGGAAAGGAGGCCGAGGCAATAGGCGAATTAGTTTTTACCACCGCCATGACCGGCTATTTGGAAACTCTAACCGACCCAAGCTATTACGGCCAATTAGTAATTCAGACCTTTCCGCTTATAGGCAATTACGGCGTTATCCCCATTGATTTTGAAAGCGCCCGTCCCGTTTTAAAGGCATATATCGTCAGAGAGTGGTGTCAGCAGCCTTCAAATTTCCGTTCGGAAGGCCGGCTTGACGCTTTTTTAAAACAGGCAGGCATTCCCGGCCTTTACGGCATAGATACCCGGGCCCTTACCCGCATAGTGCGCGAGCAGGGGGTCATGAACGCTAAATTAAGCTTTACCCCCGACGCGGACGAGGCCCTTTTAGCCCAATTGCGCAATTTCTCCATAAAGGGAGCGGTAAGCAGCGTAAGCGCCCTGCCCCAGCCCCATTTAGAGCAGCCCCAAAGCGGGCCGCTGATAGCGCTCTGGGATTTCGGAGCCAAGCTCAATATAGAACGGGAATTACTCAAGCGCGGCTGCCGCGTAAAGGTAATGCCCGCCTCCAGCACGGCAGAAGATATTTTGGCCGCAAACCCACAGGGCATAATGCTCTCAAACGGCCCCGGCGACCCGGCCGAAAACACAGGCATAATTAAAGAGCTGCGCAAGCTGTTTAAAAGCGGACTGCCTATTTTCGGCATATGCCTGGGACATCAATTGCTCGCCCTGGCCGCGGGCGCCAAAACGGGCAAGCTCAAATACGGCCACCGCGGCGCCAATCAGCCCTGCACCCAAACGGATACGGGCAGAGTATATATAACCAGCCAGAACCACGGCTACGCGGTACTGAACGACAGCCTGCCCTCAGACGCGCGGGTATCCTTTATTAACGCCAACGACGGCACCTGCGAGGGCGTGGATTATCTTAATATGCCCGCCTTTTCGGTACAGTTCCATCCCGAGGCCTCGGCCGGGCCCAAGGATACCGCCTTCCTCTTCGACAGGTTCGTATCCATGCTGGAAAAATGACGTCGGCTCTAAAGTACTGACGCTGAAAATAAAAAACTATTAAAAAGGGGATTTACATAATGCCGCTTAACAAAAGCATAAAAAAAGTCATGGTTATAGGCTCCGGGCCCATTGTCATAGGGCAGGCGGCCGAATTTGACTACGCGGGCACCCAGGCCTGCCGCGCGCTTAAGGAGGACGGCCTGGAGGTAGTCCTGGTTAATTCCAATCCGGCCACCATAATGACGGACAGCGCTATGGCCGACCGCATATATATCGAGCCTTTAACCCTGCCCGTAATAAAGCGCATAATAGAAAAGGAGCGCCCGGACAGCCTGCTTTCCACCTTAGGCGGCCAGACGGGCCTGACCCTCTCCATGCAGTTAGCCAAGGACGGCTTCTTGGAGCAGATGGGCGTGCGCCTGCTGGGGGCCAATCCTGAAACCATAGATAAAGCCGAGGACCGCCAGCTGTTTAAGGACACCATGCAGAGCATTAATCAGCCCTGCATTCCCTCCAGAGTAGTGACCACCCTTGAGGACGCGCTCTCCTTCGCCCGTGAAATAGGCTATCCCCTCATTATCCGCCCAGCTTTCACACTAGGCGGCAGCGGCGGCGGCATAGTCAATAACGACGAGGAAATGGCGGATATTGCCGTCAACGGCCTAAGGCTCTCCCCCATAGGCCAGATACTGGTGGAAAAATGCATTGCCGGCTGGAAGGAAATTGAATTCGAGGTCATGCGGGACGGCGCAGGCAACGTTATAACCATATGCAGCATGGAAAATTTAGACCCCGTAGGAATACATACGGGAGATTCAATAGTAGTCGCGCCCGCCGTCACCTTAGCCGATAAGGAATATCAGATGCTGCGCACGGCGGCGCTGGACATTATCTCCGCCCTAAAGGTGGAGGGAGGCTGCAACTGCCAGTTCGCCCTCAATCCCGAGAGCTTTGAATACGCCGTAATAGAGGTCAATCCCCGCGTATCCCGCTCCAGCGCGCTGGCCTCCAAGGCCACGGGCTATCCCATAGCCAAGGTGGCCGCCAAGATAGCCATAGGCTATAATCTCAACGAAATCGCCAACGCCATAACGGGCAAGAGCGCCTGCTTTGAGCCTGCGCTGGATTACGTAGTAGTTAAGCTGCCAAAATGGCCCTTTGATAAATTCGTATACGCCAAACGCCAGTTAGGCACCCAGATGCAGGCCACGGGCGAGGTTATGGCCATAGGCGTTACCTTTGAAGAAGCCCTGCTAAAGGCGGTAAGGGGCGCCGAAATAGGGCTTAAGAGCCTCTATTCCAAAAAATACGACCTGCCGCGGGAGGAAGCGCTCTCCCGCCTGCATGAAACTACCGACGAGCGCCTGTTTATCGTGGCCGACGCGCTCAGGAAGGGAGTTTCCCCCGAGGAAATACACGACATAACCAAGATAGACCTATGGTTCCTATATAAGATTCAAAACATCATAGATATGGAAAACACCCTTAAGCAGGGCTTTGACAGAGAGACCTACCTGCGCGCCAAGCGCATGGGCTTTTTAGACAGCGTCATAGAGGAATTTTCGGGGCAAAGGGTAGAGAATCCCGCTGTTGCGGTATTTAAGATGGTGGATACCTGCGCGGCCGAATTCAGCGCCGAAACCCCCTATTTCTACTCCTCCTTTGAAGAGGAAAACGAGGCTGAGGAATTTATTCAGGAGCTGCCCGAGCGCAAGCGGACGGTAATAGTATTCGGCTCCGGCCCCATCCGGATAGGCCAGGGCATAGAATTTGACTACGCCTCGGTGCACTGCGTCTGGGCGCTTAAAAACGCCGGCTTTGAAGTGGTTATAGTCAATAACAACCCCGAAACCGTCTCTACCGACTTTGACACCGCCGACCGGCTTTATTTTGAACCCCTCACTCCCGAGGACGTGCGCAACGTGCTTGAAACAGAAAAGCCCTGGGGCGTCGTAGTAGCCTTCGGCGGCCAGACGGCCATCAAGCTGACCAGGTTCCTTTCTGAACGGGGAGAAAACATTTTAGGCACCAGCGCGGACAGCATAGACCGGGCGGAGGACCGCGAACGCTTTGACGAACTGCTGGAGGAATTAAAGATAGAGCGGCCCAAGGGGCATTCGGTAACCGACGCTCAGGGCGCGCTGGCCGCCGCAAATGAAATAGGCTATCCCGTGCTGCTGCGTCCCTCCTATGTGCTGGGCGGCCAGAATATGATAATCGCCTTTAACGATTCGGACGTCAGGGAATACATGCAGATAATCCTCTCCCAGGGCATAGAGAATCCGGTATTAATAGATAAATACCTTATGGGGCTGGAAATAGAGGTAGACGGCATCTGCGACGGGGAGGACGTACTCATCCCCGGCATAATGGAACATATAGAGCGGGCGGGCGTGCATTCGGGCGATTCCATAAGCGTATATCCCGCCTACAACTTAAGCGACCGCATGGTCAGCCGCATAGTGGACTGCACCCGCCGCCTGGCTCTGGCTCTGAATACCAAGGGGCTTATAAACATCCAGTACGTCATATATAACGGCCAGCTTTATGTAATAGAGGTCAACCCGCGCTCCTCCCGGACCGTGCCTTATATAAGCAAGGTAACGGGCGTACCCATGGTGGCGCTGGCCACCCGCGCCATGCTGGGCGAAAAGCTCTACGATATGGGCTACGGCACGGGGCTTTATCCCCAGGGCGCGTATTTCGCGGTTAAGGTGCCCATATTCTCCTTTGAAAAGCTGGCCAACGTGGACAGCCATCTTGGGCCCGAAATGAAATCCACGGGCGAGGTGCTGGGCTTGGCGGGAACCCTGGAGGAAGCGCTTTATAAAGGGCTTATTGCGGCGGGCTATAAGCTGCGCAAGGCGGTCAGCTCCTCCAAAAAGGGCGTATTCCTCTCGGTGCGCGATTCTGATAAGCCCGAGATTGCGGCAGTAGCCAAGAAATTCTATGATTTGGGCTTTAAATTATACGCTACGGCGGGCACGGCTGAAATTATAAAGGCCTCAGGCATGGAGGCCGAGATAGTCAGCAAGATACACGAAAGCGACGTCAACACCCTCACCCTTATAGAGAGCGGCAAAATAGACTATCTTATCTCCACCAGCGCCAAAGGCCGCCTGCCCGGCAGGGACAGCGTTAAAATACGGCGCAAGGCGGTAGAGCGCAGCATACCCTGCCTGACCTCCATAGACACGGCTCACGCCGTAGCCGACAGCATAAAGAGCCGCTATTCCGAATTGAACTGCGAGCTGGTGGACATCAACCATATGCGCACCAAGCGCACCCAGCTCAAGTTCACCAAGATGCACGGCTGCGGAAACGACTATATCTATTTTAACGCCTTTGAGCAGCATATAGACAACCCGGAGGGGCTGTCCATACGCCTGGCCGACAGGCATTTCGGAGTAGGAGGCGACGGCGTGGTATTAATATGCCCCTCCTCCAAGGCGGACGCCAAAATGCGCATGTTCAATCTGGACGGCAGCGAAGGCAGGATGTGCGGCAATGCGTCCCGCTGCGTCGCCAAATATTTATACGACAACCATATGGTTAATAAAGAGGTTATGACCCTTGAAACCCTTTCGGGCATAAAGAGCATAAGGGTGTATACGCAGAACGGCGTAGCCACCTCGGCCAGAGTGAATATGGGCGCGGCGCAGCTCAGGCCGGAGGAGGTGCCGGTAAAATTAGAGGGAGATAAGGTCATAGGCCGGCAGGTAAATATAGGCGGGGAAAATTACCATATAACCTGCGTCTCCATGGGCAATCCCCACTGCGTAGTATTTGTTGAAAACGTAGATTTCTTCCCGCTGGAAAAGATTGGTCCTCAGTTTGAGCACAGCGAGCTGTTCCCCGAGAGGGTCAACGCCGAATTTGTCAAGGTTATAGACCGCGCTACTCTTAAAATGCGCGTCTGGGAGCGGGGCAGCGGGGAAACTTGGGCCTGCGGCACAGGCGCCTGCGCGGCGGCCGTAGCAGCCGTAGAAAACGGACTCTGCGATAAAAATACCGATATAACCGTTAAGCTGCTGGGCGGAGAGCTTAAGATAAGGTATACCGATACGGGCGAGGTGTATATGACAGGCAACGCAGTAAAGGTCTTTGACGGCACGGTTATGGTGTAAAATAGTTTATGCCCATAAAACGGAGGCCTTTAAAAGCTAAAACGCAAATACCCGCGCAAAGCGGCCTGCGCAGTTACGGCCCATGCTCAATATAAACGCCTCGGCGCAGCGCGCAGCGGCTCAGGGCCGCGGGCGGGGATATATATAATGCCCTTAAGGCGCGCGCAGAACGTGCGCGCCTTAAGGGCCGGGCGCGGACTCAAAATTGCCTGCGTCCGAATAAAAACCGGTTTCCGCTTAAGCGGTTAGATTCCAGCGTCCCCAGGGCGCGCCCTCCTTTTAAGGGCGGGGCGGCCCCCCTGCATTAAAATTCTTATACCGAAAGGAGATACATAATGAAAATCAATAAGCACTATCTGGATGTAAAAGACAGCTACCTCTTTGCCGAAACGGGCAGAAAAATAGCCGAATACAAATCAGCTCACCCCGACGCCGACGTTATAAAGCTCAGCATCGGAGACGTAACCCTTCCATTGTGCACCGCGGTTGTTAACGCCCTTGCTCAGGCCGTAGAGGAGATGGGCCGGGCCGAAACCTTTCATGGCTATGGCCCCGACGCTCAGGCCTATGGCTATGAATTTTTGAAAAACGGCATTAAAGGCTATTATCAGCAAAAGGGAGTTTCCCTTTTGGATTCGGAAATTTTTATAAGCGACGGAGCTAAAAGCGATTTGGGAAATATCCTTGATTTATTCGACCGTTCCAACTCCGCCCTTATCCCCGACCCTGTATATCCGGCATATGTAGACGTCAACATAATGGACGGCCGAACGGTAAATTACATAGACGCCAACGGCGAAAATAGCTTCCTTCCCCTTCCGGATAAAAACATACAGGCGGACGTAATATATATCTGCTCTCCCAATAATCCCACCGGCGCAGTATACAACCGTCAGCAGCTTAAAGCCTGGGTAGACTATGCCAACGCCCGAAACGCCATAATCCTCTTTGACGCCGCCTATGAGGCCTTTGTAGAGGGCGACCTGCCCCGCTCCATCTATGAAATAGAGGGCGCGCGCACATGCGCCATAGAGATATGCTCCCTTTCCAAAACCGCGGGCTTTACCGGCACCCGCTGCGGCTACACTATTGTGCCCATGGAACTGGAGCGGGAAGGCGTAAGCATTAATAAGCTCTGGCTGCGCCGTCAGACCACCAAGTTCAACGGGGTGTCCTATATAGTGCAAAAGGGCGCCGCCGCCGTATTTTCACCCGAGGGCCAGCGCCAGATAAAGGCAAATATCCACTATTACAAGCAAAACGCCAGCATAATAGCCGACTGCCTGCGCGCTAAGGGCGTCTGGTTTACCGGCGGCGAAAACTCCCCCTATATCTGGATGCGCTGCCCCAATAATATGGACTCCTGGGAATTCTTCGACTATCTGCTGGAAAACGCACAGATTGCAGGCACTCCCGGAGCAGGCTTCGGCAAAAACGGCGAGGGCTATTTCCGCCTGACCGCCTTCGGAAGCTATGAAAATACCCTTGCGGCCGTAAAGCGGCTTAATAAGCTGCTGTAACGCGCTCAGAATCAAATAACATGTTCAAGAGCATAGACAATACAATCAAAGTACAATGCGCCGCCCAAAGTGTGAATTGTTCGGTTTTGTTGTGTTGTTGTCCTTGAAATACGCCCGGTATTTCTGCGCCCTGCCGCCTTACAAAACCGAATAATTTTCCTCCTCTGCGGTCGGAGATTTTTGCTTAAGAGCCCGTTGACAGCAGCGCGGCGCCTGATTGAATACATACGGACGTATTTTAAAGACCGCGCAGCAAAGCGGATGCGGCGGGATTTATCCAAAAACGCATTGTACTTTGATTGTATTATATTGTATTGTCTAATGAAATAAAAAATATTTAACGGGACGGCATTGCTTGCCGTCCCTCTGCATTTTCTTAAAAAACGCTCAGCCCCAAGGCATCCTTTCCTTTTGCCTTCCGCTTTTTTGTCCCCGTCGGCAAGGGGATAAATATTATCCCGGCGTTAGTTTTGTCTCCTTGTTAGTTATATCCGTCTCTGTACTCCTCCCTAGTTATATGCTAAAGTATCTGTTATAAAAGCGCGGACGCTCTGCCAATGTCTGCAATTCAACTTATTCCGCCGATAAAATGCCTGGTGAGCCAGCCCCCCTAAAGCAGCTTTTAAAATACCCCTCATGGCAGCTCAGTTCTCAATTTAGTTAAAATTATAAGGAGGAACTTTAATGAAAAAGAGCATTTCTCTTGTCCTTGCCCTGATTCTGGCCATGACCATGCTGGCATTTACGCCCGCTCTGGCCCAAAACGACGCCTTTATTGAACTGGATGGCGTCGCCTACGCAAAAGAATTAATATCCAGCCAAAGCTATGACATAGTGCAGTCGGGCAGCCGCGACTGGAACACTCACCGCCTGGATTTTATCCAAATAGATAACTCAGTCCTGGCAGGCGCTTCCTATATAGCCGTGCGCTTTAATTCAGGCTCAGCCAATGGAGGAGGGATGACCCTTATAGCAAGGGACTCCTCTGGAGCTGAATATATTCCGAATGCCGGCGGAGAAATAATAACTCTTACGCTTGACGGTCAAATCCAAATCAAGCAGCTTGTAGACTATAACGGCATAAACGGCATGAGCTGGGCCTTCCCCATGTATTGGTCGGCAGGCTTTGACGGCTGGCTGCTCTTCCCCCTAAGCTTATTTCCCTGCAAAGATATAAACGGGCTGGCCGTGGGCTATGCCGCTCCTACTTCTTCCACAGTCTTTGATATAAGCAATATAAGCGCGCTCAGCCCGCTAAACGAGGAGGAAATATACATAATGTCCGACCCAGATTATATCCCTGTAATGCGCTTTTTGGCGGTAACCGACCTGCATTTCGGCTCACAGGCGCCCGGCGCCTTCCAAAGCGCAATGGACCATCTTTACAAAATGGTGCAGGCGCATCCCTCTTATAATAAGCTGGACGCCGTCATTTCATCGGGAGATAACGTACAGGTCGCGCAGGACGAGGATTATATAAAGCTTCGCGCCGCGCTTGACGGTTCTCTTAAGGAGGGCACGCAATTCATATCCTGCTATGGCAATCATGAATATTTAAACTCTTCCATGGGATGGCTGTCCCAATCTGAGGCGGACGCGCTTTGGAATAAATATATCGGGCTTGAAATGGACGGCGTTTACGACCTGAACGGCTTCAAAATTATAACAAACTCACCGCGCGGCGGCTCGGACTATTCGCAGAATACCCAATGGCTGGCAAACTCCCTGGCTCAGGCTGAGCAGGACGGCCCGGATAAGCCCATATTCGTATTCCAGCATTTTCAGGCTCCAGACGGCGGCTATGGTTCGGACGAAACAATCGCGTCTATGTCCTATCCTTATGAAATAATGAAGAGCTACTCTCAAATTATAAACTTTTCCGGACATACTCATCTGCCTCTAACCTCTCCCAGCTGCGTAAGGCAGGAATATTATACTTCTGTCGTAGGCGGCTATTGGTTCTATAATAACCCTAAAGCCGTGCCCGCCAGCGAACCGGTAAGCTTCAGCGCAATGATAGTGGAGGTGGACGCCAGCAACGAAGTGCGCATTTACCCTTATTCCTTCCGCTATCATGAATATCTGTCCGAACAGCCTTATGTAATCAACAGCGCCGCCGGCCGCACAGGCAGCTTCGCCAAAGAGGATTTTATATATACCGACGCGCGCAGGGATAATTCTCAGGCGCCCAGCTTCAGCCAGGACGCGCAGCTTAATATTACCGCCGCCTCAAGCGATAAATTAGAGTTTTCCTTCAGCGCGGCCCAGGACGATGAAATGGTAGTGAGCTATAAAGCCGTGCTCAGCCGACGGGATACCGGAGCCGTGCTGCGTACCCAAAGCATACTCTCTGATTATGGCATGAGAGAAAAGCAAAGCAGCTTCAGCTATACTATGACCGGCTCATTCGCGGGCATAGACGCCGTACTGAGCGTTTACGCCCTGGACCCTTACGGCAATATATCCCAGCCCCTCAGCTCAGAGATAGCCTTTCCAGGCGAGCGGCTGGAGATAATAAATTTTGATGAAGCCACGGACCAATCTCTGGGGAATTACATTGCTCTAAGCGGAAAAACAGAGGGCTATTCTACAGCCCAGCTCAGCTTAAAACCCGCTTCAGACGGCCAGGGCCAGCTCCTGACGCTGACAAACGTGCCCGAAAACAATGCAAATTTCATATATACCATTAATTCCAAAGCGTTTGCAGGCATTATAACCTACGGTGCGTTAGACCACAAATACTATTCAATGTATATTAAAAATCAGTTGGGCTGCGAGCTGTTCTTTTCGGCTAAACTATACAGCACCCAGAAGCTGGCAGCTATAGAAACTAACGACCATGTATATCTAAAGGATATGCAGGGCAATATTTCCAAGGCAAGCACCGACATAGGCTCCCGCTACGACTGGCTCAGCTTTATGGATACCCGCTACGCAGTAATTCCCAAAGACTTTGAAGGCTATATATACATTTCGCTTGACCCTAAACACATGCAGCAGGGACAATGGAACGGCGTCAACATAATAGATGTGTCCGACGCGGACCAGGTAACTATAGATATCCGTGGCTTCCTGCCTGATGGAAACAGCATTTCCAACATATATCTGGATAATCTGGGACTGACTAAGGAGCTGGCCGTTCAGGAGAATAGGACTTTCCAAATAAACGTTCAGCAAACAGAGGGAGGCGTTATAACCGTCCAGCCGGACGGCCGTGTTAAGCCCGGCTCAAGCGCAGCAGTTACAATAACGCCGCAGGACGGATATATAATTGAGGACGTAATAATAAACGGCGGCAGCGTAGGCGCGGTAAGCAGCTATACGCTGGAAAATATACAAGCAGACATAAGCGTATCCGCCTCATTTAAAAAGCTGACCGATTCTCCCCAGGATACCGGCGCCTCCTGGATGCTGCCCGCGCTTCTGGGGCTTGCAGTCGGTTTGGCCGTTTTAGCGTGGGTCCTATTAATACGCAAAAGACGTCTGCGTTCCAGAAAGCAGCTTTGACCCGCCAGATAGTCTAAATAATGATTAACCCAGAAAACTGCGCAAACAAAACAATATCCATAACATAATTAAACAGAATTTCAGCCATATATGGCTGAGAAAAAAGCGGGTAAGGAGCAGGCTGTTTCTTGCCCGCATTTTCTATTTTACTGCGTGATAAAACCCTATTTGGGGAAAGCGCATATAAAATTATTATATATGCGGTTATTGCCTGGACAATACATTCAAAGCACAATACGTTTTTGCTTAAGAGCCCGCCCCGTCCGCTTTGCTGCGCGGTCTTAAAAATACGCCCGGATATGTCTTTGCCCGCGCGCATACAAAAAGAAAGCCGGAGAAATACCCCGGCTCTCTTTTTAGTCTCTTATTATGCCCTTTGGTTATCTGCTGCGTTTTATCTTTCTGCCGCAGATTACCGTCCCGGACAATCCTGCGCCTGCCGCGAGCATAACAGCAATCCAAATTATCATACCGTTATCTCCCGTCTGCGGAATATCAGTATCCAGCTTCTTTTCCAACGAGGATATGGCATCCTCAATCGCCTCCGCCATATCGTCTACCAAGCCCTGCTCCTTAATATTCTTGCCATATATAACGGCGTCTATCGCCGCTTCCACCTTTGAAAAATCCTTGTATTCGTCTTTATTCAGGGCCTTTGCCTTTTCTATCATTTCTTCCACCCTGCTGTAGTCGGCGCCCTTGATTTGGATTTGTACTGACGTAACCGCGTTGCTTAAATCCTCATTCAGTATACTGTCTTCTGCAGAAATAAAGGTTGTAATAAAAACAGGATACGGCTCGTCATATCCGTCGTCATACAAGCACTCTGCCGCGGCGGCTTTTCCGCCGGCCTTTTCCGCCCAATCAGGCGCCATAAAGATAGCTACAGTCGGCGTGTCTGTTTCATCCTCCTTCACATTCAGAACCTGGATTCCTCCTCTGCTGCCTGACGCATGAATTACGCCGCCGCTAATGGATAAACTGCCGTTATAAATTCGCAGGCCATAAATTTTGTTATTTAAATTCAGCATGGAATCTTCTTTGACCGTTATTATCCCTTCTTCGGCATACATACCAACGTTCGCCTGCGAGCAAACAATACTGCTCCGGCTGACTGTCAAATTACCAGCCAGGCAGTAAAGTCCGGTATCCGGAACCTGAAGTTCCATCTGCGAATCTTCAACAAGTATATCCCCGGAAAATACCCCCATTCCGTATTCTGCAGAAGTTTTAACATTTAGGCTGCTGCCGTTCCTCATAGCAAGCGAGCCGGTATCAATCGCTGTCTCAAAGCCGGTAATCTCAAAAGCGGACTGATTGCTTATTACCGTACCAGTCGTCCGGACAGCATAACCGCAAGGGCTTTCTTCGTTCAAAAGCCTGCCGGTAATATCTACTTTTTCAAATTCCAGATTCCTGCCCTGTATTATAGAGGGAAATGAATCATTATAAAGAGATACCTCCAGGCTTCCCCCGCCTGAAAACTTAAGGCTGGAGCCTGCCGCCCATATTCCCATATTTTTGTATTGCGTATCAGACAGGATAATGCTGTTTTTTCCATTCAAAACAACCTCGACTGTACCAGTTATCCCGCCCTGTATAGCGACGCCGTAACGCTCGCCGGCAGTAGAACTCGCCTTCGCTCCTACCGTGATTTCCGCGTTGTCCAGCGTCAGCTTCTGCTCCTGCGGATTATATACAGCTTTGCCTTCACCGCAAACTACGGTATAATCCTGAGCCGTAGTAATATCCACTCCGTTTACAATAATTCCCTCATTTACGCCCGCGGCGAATACCTGCGCCGGAAACAGCCCTATGCACAGCAAGCCGCAGAGCAGCAGACCTAAAAGCTTATTTTTCATCTTTACTTAGACAATACAATCAGAGTACAGTACGCCGACGAAAGTGTGAATTGCTCGGTTTTGCTGCGTTGTCGTCCTTAAAATACGCCTGGTATTTCTGCGTCCTGCCGCCTTGCAAAGCTGGAAGATTCCCTTTTTCTATGCGGGCGGAGATTTTTGCATAAGAACCCGTTGACACCCGCGCGGCGCGCAATTAAAGACATACCGGGCATATTTTTATGACCGCGCAGCAAAGCGGACGCGACGGGCATTATGAAAAACGCATTGCGCTTTGACTGTATTGTCTATCCCTCCTTTTAAATTCTAATTCCTCAACTCATAAAAAAATGCGTCCCTGCCACCAAAAACCGAAAGTGAAATACGTCTTTTAATCTGATATTCTGCTGGCAAAAAACAGAGTTATTATCCTGTCTGATATAAATGAGTTTCAAAATCTTTATATGTTCATACCATAAATGATAAAAACAATTGTTGCAAGCCTAAATTTAAAATTGCCCTCCGCCCGAATAGACGGAAGGCATTCCTCATATTTTGCCTTATCGTGCGGGCGCACGACTGCCGGCAGACAGTATCAACGCATACCGAAAGGACGGCAGCTTAACTTGTTTTTCAATATCATCAACCCGGCGGCGCGCAGGCGCTTTGCGCCTGCCCGGCCGGGCCAAAAGGCCCGGCCCGCGGCCGCAGGCCGCGGCGCCGCCGGGTTGTTTAGCTTATTCTCCCCGTCTGAGCGGTGCTGCACGCCTTAGCCTCTGCGCCTTTATGCTCAGCCCTTATTGCCCGTCCGGCACGAAACAGTTTTTAAACCCCTTGAAGCCGGCGCTCTATGTCCTCCACATAGGTTTTTACCTTAGGGTCCGTCTTAAGCGCCTGATGTATCTTGCCTATGCCGTTTATAACGGTAGAATGGTCCCGGCCCCCAAATTCGTCTCCTATGCGGGGAAAAGACAGGTCGGTATGCTCACGGCAGAGATACATAGCTATATGCCTGGGCATAACTATAGCCGCGTCTCTTTTTTTGCCCACCAATTCCTCTACCTCCACGCCGTAATACTCCGCTACCGTCTCCATGATTTTATCCACGGTCAAGGTGCGCTGCTGTACGGCGTTATAGTCCTTTAAAGCCTCCGAAACCAGCTCAAAGGTTATATCCTGCCCCATTATGCTGGAATAAGCTATAACCCGCTTAAGAGAGCCTTCCAATTCGCGCACGTTGTCGCTTGCCCGCTCGGCTATGTAAAACAGCAGCTCGTTATCCAATACCGCCCCAAAGGCCTCGGCCTTAAGGCGCAGAATAGCAACTCTTGTCTCCAAATCAGGCGGCGTTATATCCACTATCAATCCGCCCTCAAAGCGGGAGCGCAGCCTATCCTCCAGCGTGGCTATATCCCGCGGCGGCCGGTCGCTGGTTATAATTATCTGCTTGTTCGCCGATACTAATTCGTTAATATTATGGAAAAATTCCTCCTGAATACGCTCCTTGCGGGTGAGGAACTGGATATCGTCTATCATTAGAATATCCACGTTGTTCCTGTAATGCTCTCTAAAGGCTGCAACCCGGTTCTTAGGTATGGAATCTATATATTCGTTTGTATATTTCTCACAGGTGGTATATAAAACGCGCACAGCCGGATTCTGCTCCAAAACATAGTTGCCTATAGCATGCATTAAATGGGTCTTGCCCAGCCCTACGCCGCCGTATATAAAAAGCGGGTTATTCTGCGTAGCAGGCGCTTCGGCTACGCTTAAAGCCGCCGCCTGGGCAAACTGATTGCTGGGACCTATAACAAAGGTTTCAAAGGTATATTTGTCGTTGAGCATAGGCCATTTATTGGGCTGGACGGCGCTCTGCATAACATCCTTGACTTCTCCCTCCAGCAGCAGCTCAACAGAGCATTCCTTGCCCGTGACCATATTAAGCGCAGTATTGATATATATTTTATAATTGCTGTTTCCTACAATATGATTTCGGTGCAGCGCCGAGGGTACTACCAGATATAGGCAGTCGTTCCGAAAAAGCGCCGGCTTTATAGACGCAAGCCAGGTAGTATAGGCCAAGCTGGATATCTCCTTTGTCTCTTTTAATACGGCGGATACCTTTGCCCAGATTTCACTTGCATCCTGCATGCTTCAACAACCCCCAGAAAAATATTAACCGAGTAAAAAGTACAATTTATAGTCCAAAACTTTTCCACAGGCTGTTGATAACTCTATATGGTGTATGACCTATTAAAATAAGGCACAATCCCTAGATTTATTCATTGGCCTAAATGGCTAAAAACGCCCATATAAGGGCGATTTGCATATTTTTAAAGCATTTTAAGCTCCGAACTATAAATCGCCGCCGCGCTACTCTAATCGCTGACGGCAATATAAATGATACCAAAAAACCTGTGGATAAGCAATAGATTTTTGCGTTTTTTTCTGATTTTTTTTAAATTTTATTGCTTTTCACGATTTTTTACACAGGTTTTTACAGGGAATAAATGGTTATATCCAAATATAGTATGCTTATAATTGTTCATATACTAGACAAATTTTTCTCACGTTCCGCTTCCCTTTTCTTCTCTTTTTCCAGCTCAGTACAATTTCATCAGTCTCTCGGAACGGTTCCGCCGGCGCAAAAAAAATAATGGACCATCCTATTATGGACGGTCCATTATTCTGGCAGCGTCAGCCTTTATCCAGGAGTATAGCCGTGCGGCCCGCCCTGACCAGGAGTTTTTCCTGCACTAAATGTTTTCTAATTGCTCCCCGGCCTCTATTCGTTTCTGACCTTTAAGACTTTAAGCAAAATTACGGCTGAGACGCATACGCCCAATATGCAGCATAGCAGAAGAACTCCGGCGTCTCCCGTCGGGTGCTCCTCCTCCATAGGCAAAATTCTGTAAGCTGCCGCAAGTCTTTCAAAATATTCTCCCTCGCCTTCGCTGCCGCATGTATCCACAGGATATATAATTGCCTCCTCATTGGTATAAAGCTGCGTGTACAGCCCTGCCTCAGACTGCGGGTCGGCAAGCTCCACAGTATATGTAAGGCTCGCCCGTCTGGTTATATCCACCGGCGCGTTAATTTCCCAAACTAAATGCTCGCGCGGCTCTGAGGCAGTCCCCTCGGGATAATAACGCAGTATGAAGGGATATTGATTTTGTCCGTTCTCCTCTCCAAAGGCATATACCTTATTCTCCAGCCGGGTCAGCGCGTATTTATCTTCCCCTACCTTCAATTCCAGCGTCTCCGGACTGTTTACAAAATTATATCCCTTATCAATAAGCTCTCCGTCCCTATACTGGCCTTACCCGCTGCCTATTACGTCAATAACCCTGCTGCCCGCATCCAAAAGATATATTGCCTCATTGTATATTCCGTCAAAGGATACCTTCTCTCCCTGAGCCAGATAATTCATAAAGGAAGGGCCCCATGAATATTGCTCGGAGGCGGCTGCCGACGCGGAAGCTGTTATGGCATAGCAGGTATATCCCGCATCCTGGGCGCTTTTATAAGCCATGGCCGTATTATACAGCGCCTTAGCTACCGTCATAGCATGCCCGCTGCGTTCTGAATAGGGGATAAACGGCTCCTTTGCTCCGTAGTTTGCTTCAAAGGTATCTCCATCCGCCTCAATCTGAACGCCGACGGAAGTCAAAAATTCATTACAGTCGCTTGGAGGATTATTATTCTGATATTTATTAGCCCATGCGTCCGGACCAGCAAATACGGCGTTTTCCGCAAACTGCGATGGAATAGCAGCAGGCTCTTCGTTATATATATGTTATCGCATCGCTTATAAAAATCAGATATTTTCGCCTGGCCGGCACCGCGCAATCCTCATCCAGCATTTTTTTGCCCGCTAAGATACCGGCATGAGTATTGGTGCCGCTGCTTATATCCGTCCTGATGCCCTCTAAAATATCCTCATAGCCCGTCTGAATATCGGTAAGGACACAGGTTACGTTAGCCTGCTTATTAAATATAACGACGCCGACCTTAACGCTGGCCTGCGAATTTTCAGCGTGCGCCTTAAGATTAAAAAGCATTTCAACCATCACCTCCTCTACATCCGCGCTTGTGGATATACAAACATTATGTCGCTCGCCAGTTTCTCCTTGGCTGCGGGCAGAGACAAGGTCGCCCTGGCTCTGTAATCCTCATCAAGAAATTCTTTATCCGTTTGCTTGCTTTTTGAAGCCGGCTATGCCAATTTAATATTTAAAAATGTTTCAGCCCCACCCCCAGCGCCTGGCAAATTGCCTTATACTGCTCCGAATATATCGTGCGCCGGCCATCAAGCATTTTTTAAATACCGCCGGAAATATGCCCGCTTTATACGCAACGGTATCAAATTTGCCAAGCTTATTAGTGTGAGCAATGCGCGCGTATCCAACTGGGAGCAGGGCCTTAACCGCCCCGACGTAGACATTCTCGCTTCTATCTGCAACGTTCTTAAAGTGAATCCAAATGAACTGCTGGATATTCGTCCTGATATGGGAACGCGTTTTTGGAGACAGAGCTTTCAAAAGAGGAAGCGCAAATTATATCCCAATACAGGAAAAAGCCAGATCTGCAGCATGCAGTCCGGCTTCTTTTGGGTATAGATAAATTCTGATAAATAAATTTAGGAGCGCCTAAGCAGTTAAAGGGCCAGGGGGGCGGCGCGCCCTTTTGGCGCCCTTACGGGCGCCAAAAGCAGGCGGCCCGCATAATCCGGGGGCTAAAAGCCCCCGGATTATGCGGGCCGCCTGGCCCGGCCGAGCCTTTGGCTCGGCCGGGCGGCGCGCCGCCCCCCTGGCCCTTTAACTGCTTAGGCGCTCCTAAAAGCAGATGCCCGGGAAACAGCGTATAATTATTTACTACTTAAATAAGCTCGAGAATGACCATCTCGGCCGCGTCGCCGCGGCGAGGACCTTTTTTAATTATGCGGGTATAACCGCCGCCCGTGCCCTTCTCTTCCTTGCGCTGCGCATATTTAGGCGCCAGCTCACGGAAAAGCTTCTCCACAACGGGATTATTGACTTCCTTGAGCCTCTGCTTGTAAAGCAGCTTGCTCTCCCCTTCCATCCTCTTTTCTGGCACATTATAAAGATATGCCATAAGCTGACGGCGGGCATGCAGCTTGGCAGGCGTATCCGTCTTAAAGGTCTCGTCCACAAGCTGCTTCTTCTCGTTGCGCACCTGCTTAGTCACTTCTACCTCGCCGGCATAATCGCGCATAGCAAGGGTTATCAGCTTCTCGGTTATTTTACGAACCTCCTTGGCGCGGGCCTCGGTGGTCTCTATGCGTCCATTAGCGATAAGAGCGGTACACAGTCCGCGAAGTACTGCGTTCCTCTGGTCGCTGGGACGGTTAAGCTTTCTGTTACCAGGCATTTTCTGCTCCTTTTCTCCGGCATAATTGCATATTCATAATGCTCGCTGCCGCCTTGTGCCGGCAAGACGGCGAGCCCGTTTCTATTATTCGTCGCCTTTTTTCAGGGACAGGCCTAAGGAAGCAAGCCTCTGGCGCACCTCTTCAAGGGACTTTCTGCCCAGGTTGCGCACCTTCATCATATCCACCTCGTCCCGCTGTATAAGCTCGTCTACGGTGTTTATACCGGCGCGCTTAAGGCAGTTATAGGAACGCACGGATAAATCCAGCTCGTCTATGGTCATTTCCAGAACCTTGGTTTTCTTCTCCTCTTCCTTTTCCACCATCATCTCCAGGCCGCCTACGTTGTCTACCAGATTGATAAACAGCGCCAGATAATCGTTCAATATCTTGGCAGCCAGGCTGACCGCCTCTTTAGGATTAATGGAGCCGTTAGTCCAAACGTCCAGAACCAGCCTGTCGTAATCAGAGCTGCGGCCCACGCGCGCGGGCTCCACAGAATAATTCACCTTGGTTATAGGAGTATATATGGAATCCACCGCTATGGTATCTATGGTCATATCCTCCGTCTTGTTCTTATCCGCTCCCACATAGCCTATGCCCTTGGCAAAGACCAAATCCATATTGAGAGTCGCCCCTTCGCTCAGCGTGGCGATATGATGGTCGGTATTGATAATCTCAAGGCTGGAATCCCCCGTTATGCTTCCGGCGGTAACCTCGCAGGGCCCTTTTGCGCGTATGCTGGCCGTCACAGGCGTATCCGAATGCATTTTCGCTGAAATCCCCTTGATATTGAGCACTATTTCGGTAACGTCCTCCGAAACGCCTTCTATCGTGGAAAATTCATGCAGCACTCCGTCTATCCGCACGCTGGTTACGGCAACGCCGGGCAGAGAGGACAGCAAAATACGGCGAAGAGAGTTGCCTATGGTATTGCCAAAGCCTCTCTGCAGGGGCTCTACTACAATCTGCGCATAGCGGTTGTCCGGGCTGAGCTGTCTGCATTCTATCATGGGCTTTTCTATTTCTATCATTTTTTACGGAACCCTCCTTTATGGTCGATGAGGGCAATGCCTCATTATTTAGAGTACAGCTCGACAATAAGGTGTTCGGCAATCTGGAGGTCTATCTCCTCGCGCTTGGGTATGCTGACCACCGTACCGGTAAGATTGGCGCTGTCCAGGCTCAGCCATTGAGGGATAAGCCTGCCCGTACCCTCACGCAGCACCTTAAACTGCTCCTTTTCGGCGCTCTTGGGACATATGCTTATAACGTCTCCCGCCTTAACTATATAGGAGGGAATGTCCACACGCTTGCCGTTCACCAAAATGTGGCCGTGATTGACCACCTGGCGGGCCTGAGGACGGGATACGCCGAAGCCCAGACGATAAACTACGTTATCCAACCTGCATTCAAGCAGCGCCAGCATATTTTCACCCGTAACTCCCTTGGTGTGCTCGGCCATCTCAAAATATTTGCGGAACTGCCTCTCCAGCACCCCGTAGGTTCTCTTAGCCTTCTGCTTCTCACGGAGCTGGAGGCCGTATTCTCCTACCTTGCCGCGGCGGCCCGCGCCGTGCTGGCCGGGTATGGTCCCGCGCTTTGTAACGGGGCATTTTTCACTATAGCAGCGGCTGCCCTTCAGAAACAGCTTTTGATTTTCTCTGCGGCACTGACGGCAGACAGCGTCTGTATATCTAGCCATATTTAATATCCTCCTATCCTTTATACTCTTCTGCGCTTGGGAGGACGGCAGCCGTTATGGGGGATGGGTGTGACATCCTTAATCATGCTGATTTCCAGTCCTGCAGCCTGCAGCGCTCTTATTGCGGCCTCGCGTCCCGAACCGGGGCCCTTAACATATACCTCTACTGTTCTGAGCCCATGCTCCATAGCCGCTTTAGCAGCCGTCTCGGACGCCATCTGCGCAGCGAAGGGAGTGCTCTTCTTGGAGCCGCGGAAGCCCAGGCCTCCTGCGCTCGCCCAGCTTATGGCGTTTCCGGCAGTATCAGTTATAGTTACTATAGTATTATTAAAGGACGAGCAGATATGAGCCGCACCCCGCTCGATATTCTTTTTTTCAACGCGGCGGCGCACGCCTCTCTTAATATTAGTAGGCTTTGCCATTTATTCAAACCTCCCCTTACTTTTTCTTCTTGCCCGCAACAATCTTCTTGGGACCTTTGCGGGTGCGCGCGTTCTGCTTGGTGCTCTGTCCGCGCACGGGCAGGCCCTTGCGGTGACGAATACCGCGGTAGCAGCCTATCTCAATAAGCCGCTTGATATTAAGAGATACCTCGCGGCGAAGGTCGCCCTCCACCTTGATATTCTTGTCTATATAGTCTCTGAGCCTGTTTACCTCGTCGTCGGTAAGGTCGCGCACGCGCGTATCAGGATTAACCCCTGTCGCGGCGAGAATCTCCTTAGAACGAGCAGGACCTATGCCATAAATGCTTCTGATTCCCACTTCTATACGCTTTTCTCTGGGAAGATCTATTCCGGCAATACGTGCCATTTAGGTTCCACCTCCGTAAATTTTTTAAGAAAAATATATAAAATCCCTATGCGGGCAAGGGGTAATTATACCCGCTCAGCCGCGCCCGCGGGGGACCTGATTTTCTGTTTCCGGGGAATTTTCCTGCCTTTTACCCCAGCCGGCCGCTCCTGCCGGCTCAAGCCTTAAGCGCCCATTATTCCGAAACGGCGCTCTTGGTTTTGCTCAGCTCGTTAAACCGCTCGTATCCCTGCGGCACGCTTAGAACAAGTGCCCGTATAAGCGCCTGCAATCCGAAATACGACTTAAATCCGGCGCTTCAACGCATATCAACCGCGCTCATTCAGCACCTGCGCGCCGGCGCCAAAGCCGCAAAACGCTGCGTATTAACTCAAAACGCAGGGCCTCGCCATGCCGTGACCGGCAAAACCTTTTGCTCAAAGCGCAAACCCCGCCGTATCGGCGTCAACAAAGCCCTTTAGCCAAAACCCATGCTTCGCCTCATCGGAGCCGTCAAAGGGTATTAACTCAAAGCCTCGGCCTGCCATATCGCAGCGCAGCGCTTTAACGCAGAATATCCGCTGACCGCGGCAGCCCGGCGCTCTAGCATGAGCGCAAAACGCAGCTTTATCCTTCTGCGGCGAAAACAAAGCTTAAGCTCAGACCCGCCGCGCACCGGCAAACCAAGCCGCGTTAAGGCAAAATCCCGAGCAGCGCGCCATACGCTTTTCCGCCATGCGAAGAAGCGCGGCCGCCTAAGTATGAGCCGTTTAAGCCCTGCGCCTAAGCGCAGTCCCCAGCCCGGCCCGCTCGCCTAACTCTGCCTGGCTCATCCCGCCCCGCCCGATTGGGCACGGCGGGGCTTAAACCCATAGGAAGGGTTGACTCTGCCGCCCGGCGGCCTAATCCTTCAGCCTGCCGTCCGGCAGTCTAATCTCTCAGCCTACCCAAACCGCCGGCCGTTTTATCCGCCTTAAGCCGTTAAAACGAGCATTCCCTCAGCAATTTCCCAAACAGGAAAGCTTCTTCAGCCCTGTCTCTGCTTATGGCTCTTATCGGCAGGGCATATTACCATAACCTTGCCTTTTCTCTTTATTATCTTGCATTTGTCGCACATTGGCTTAACGCTTGGCCTTACCTTCATTTTTGTTTCCTCCTTAAAATTCCTGCCCGAAACGCGGCAGCCTGTTTAATAAAGCGGTATCTCCGCTCAGCCCTTGCTCCTCCATATGATACGGCCCTTTGTAAGGTCGTAGGGAGATATCTCCACCGTCACATGGTCTCCGGGCAGCACCTGTATATTATGCATGCGCAGCTTCCCAGCCAGATGGGCCTGTATGCAGTGCCCGTTTTCCAGCCTTACTTGAAATACCGCGTTGCGCATGGTTTCCTCCACTACGCCCTCAAGTTCCATTACATCTTCCTTTGCCATCGGCTCACTCCTGTTTTTGTTTGATATTAAAGCCCAGAGCTTCTATAGCGCTCTTCAGCTCGCTGTCAAAAACCTTGCTGCCTGCTTCCAGCTTGGCCCTTACGGCCGGTATTTCCTCCGGGCAAAGCTCCAGGTGCTTTAATTTCTTCTTTTTGGGCGCGCTTAGCCTGCGCACGGCCCCGTCCGAAATATATGCGTAATTCTCTTCAGGCAGGCCGGTTATTACAAAATACCTGCCGGCGTCGCGGCCCTGGCGGGAACGCACCAGCCGGCCAATCTGAAAATTCTCTTCCTTCAAAGCAACCTCCGCAAGCCTTATATGGAAACGTCGGGAGCGGTCAGAATTACCGGCGCGCCGTCCACAACGGCCACGGTATTTTCATAGTGAGCCGCGCAGGAGCCGTCGCGGGTAACTGTAGTCCAGCCGTCCGAAAGAATCCTGACGTCCCCGCTTCCCAGCGTTATCATAGGCTCAATAGCAAGGGTCATGCCCTCCTGAATGCGCAGTCCGTGCCCCGGTTTGCCGTAATTGGGTATCGCCGGGTCCTCATGCAGTTCAAAGCCCACTCCATGCCCGGTAAAATCCCGGACTATACCGTAGCCCAAAGGCTTTATATATTCCTCCACAGCGTGGGAAATATCCGAAATGCGATTCCCTGTCCGAGCCTTTTGAAAGCCCCGATAAAAGGACTGCTCCGCCGCGTCCATAAGCGCCTGCGCCTCATTTGAGCATTCGCCCACGGCATAGGTGCGGGCCGCGTCGGTATGAAAGCCCTTATAATACACGCCCGCGTCCAGGGATACTATATCCCCCCTCTTAAGCGTGCGTCCCGAGGGTATCCCGTGTATAACCTGCTCGTTGACAGATATGCATACTCCCGCAGGGAAACCGCCGTATCCCTTAAATCCGGGAACAGCGCCGTTTTTTATTATATAACATTCGGCCGATTTATTCAAGTCTTTTGTGCTTATTCCAGGGCGGATTTCGCTTTTTAAAAGCTCCAGCGTTTCATAAAGCAGGCGGCCGCCCTCGGCCATCGCCCGAATATTGCTCAGAGTCTTGATATAAAGCATTATTCCTTTCTCAATCCCTCCACTATATCTCCGCATACCTTTTCTATGGGCTGATTGCCGTTTATGTCCAGCAGCTTGCCCAGCTGCCTGTAAAAGGCGATAAGGGGAGCGGTCTGGCTGTTATATATCTCCAGACGCCTGCGAATAGTCTCGGGAACGTCGTCCGGCCGTACAGCAAGAGTCTCGCCGCAAACCGGACATATCTCGGAGGGAACGGAGGAAATGTGATATGTGCCTCCGCAGGCCGAGCAAGCTCTCCTGCCCGCCAGGCGGTCCACTAATATATCCTGGTCTATCTCTACGTTCACCGCCACATCGGGAGGATTAATGCTCTCTAATGACTCGGCCTGATAAAGATTGCGCGGAAATCCGTCCAGCAGATAGCCTCCGGCACAGTCCGCCTGCGAAAGGCGCTCCTTGACAAGGCAGATGGTTAAATCGTCAGGAACCAGCGCGCCTGCGTCTATTATCAATTTGACCTCCCTGCCTACAGGAGTCCCTCTCTTTATATTGTCCCGGAAGATATCTCCCGTGGATATATGGGGTATGTTGTAAAGCCCGGCCAGCAGAGACGCCTGCGTGCCCTTGCCGGCGCCGGGAGCCCCCAGCATGATTAATTTCATAGGCGTTCCTTTCGTTATTGCTAAATTCGGCCCTCATAAGCAGCCATTTCCGCCTGCGGGCAGAATGACTTTTTAAAAAACAGCAGCGTCGCAATGGGCCGGGACAGCGCCAATAGACAGTCTAAGCCCGCAGAGGGCAAATCGCACGGATATGCGCGCCCTCTTCGAGCAAAAATACTGTTATTTATCCAAAAATCCCTTGTAGTGATTCATTACAAGCTGCGCCTCAAGCTGCTTGGTTACCTCAATGGAAACGCTGGTAAGTATCAATAAGCCGGTTGAGGAGAAGGTCAGCGCCAGGTTAAGTATAGGCGCGCTGTTCTCCATGCGGCCCAGGCACGCGCTTATTATCATGGGCAGCACGGCTATTCCCGCAAGGAACAAGCCTGCAAAGAGAGTAAGCCTGCGGTTTATCTTCTTTAAATAATCGCTGGTCGGCTTGCCCGGACGTATGCCCTGGATAAATCCGCCGTACTTCTGTATGTCGTTGGCCGTATCCTCCGGATTAAAGGATATGGAAGCGTAGAAATAGGCGAAGAACAGCACCAGTACTACGCTCAGTACGGCGTAAAGCGGGGTGCCCGCGCCCAGCCAGTTGTCATACCACACCACATGGGGCCAGAACATCTTTATAATTATGTTGGGGAAAGCCAAAAAGCTCATGGCGAAAATCAAAGGCAGCACGCCGGCGCCGTTGGGCTTCATGGGTATGTAGGTGCTCTGTCCGCCGTATACCTTGCGGCCCGAAATGCGCTTTGCATATTGAACGGGTATCCTGCGCTCTCCTAAATCCACGCGCACTATGATAACCACCAGCGCGGCCACGCCCAGAACTATGAAGGGCAGTATCCACCAAAGAGCGGCGTTGCCGCCGCGCGCCTGCTCGGCCGCCTGCTGAACATACGCTATAACCGTCGAGGGCAGGCGGGCGATAATGCCTATGAATATAAGCATGGATATGCCGTTGCCTATGCCGTTTTCAGTTATGCGCTCGCCCATCCATATGGCCAGAGCCGAGCCTGCCGTCAGGGTAAGGCCGATTATCACATAAACCAGGAACAGATTGTCCCTAAAGGTAGAGACAATCGCGCTTGAACCAAAGGACATGCATATGCCCACCGCCTGCACAAACGCCAGGGCGATGCCCAGATAGCGGGTGTACTGCGTAATTTTTTTACGTCCCTCAGGGCCTTCTTTAGAAAGCTGCTCTAAGCGGGGAATAACCACCGTCAGCAGCTGAAGGATAATGGAGGCGTTGATATAGGGAGTAATGCCCATGGCCATAAAGGTATAGCCCGAAAGGGAGCCGCCCGTAATTATATCTATAACGCCCCAGCCGGAATTGGCGCCCACAGCCTCCTTTATAACCGACTGGTCTATAAAGGGCGTGGGAATATAGGTGCAGAGTCTGAAGAGCAGGAGCATCATTATGGTATAAAGCAGCTTCCTGCGCAAATCCTTAACCCGCCATGCGTTCCTGAGTACCTCAAACATTATTCAATCACCTCTGCCTTTCCTCCGTTAGCCTCTATTTTTGCTTGGGCTGTGGAGGTAAAGCCAGCAGCCTTGACCGTGAGGCTCTTAGTAAGCTCGCCGTTGCCAAGGATTTTTATGCCATCTTTTTCTACTTTCCGTACTATGCCTGCCGAAACCAGCACCTCGGGGGTAATGGTCGCGCCGTTGTCAAATCCCTCCAGGGCGCTTACGTTTATCTGGGTGTAAACCTTCCTGAAGTTATTGTTAAAGCCGCGCTTGGGGATACGGCGTATCAGCGGATGCTGCCCGCCCTCAAAGCCGGGGCGCACTCCGCCGCCGCTGCGGGCGTTCTGTCCCTTATGGCCTTTGCCCGAGGTCTTGCCCAGGCCGGAGCCTACGCCGCGGCCCAGACGCTTGGGAGCCTTAACTGAGCCGGGTGCCGGCTGTAACTCGTGAAGCTTCATTTCATCTCATACCTTTCTGTCCGCCCTTACGGGCCTAGATTTTTAGGAGGATTCTGAAATTTAATCCTCTATTTCCTCCACGCCCACAAGATGCTTAACCTTAAAGACCATTCCGCGCATAGCCGGATTGTCCTCCTTAACAACTGTGGAGCGAATCTTCTTCAGCCCCAGAGCCTTTACTGTGGCTATCTGATCGGGCTTGCATCCTATAGTGCTCTTTAAAAGGGTAACCTTCAGTTTCATATAATCATACCTTTCCTTATTGAAAGTAGCATCCGCGCTTTGCCCGCGGCGGCCCGCAGCCGGCACGGTTTCAAATACAGGCGCATAATCCGCGCTTTATAATTTATCGTATAAAGCTCCGCCGGGCGTCTAAAATTCTGCCAGCCTCCTGACGCTGGTATTCCGCGGCCCACAGGCAATCTTAGCGTTAAGAGAGGTCAAAGCCAGCTCGCGCCGCTATGCCCGGCCCGCGGCTAATCCGCGTTCGCATATCCGAACGCCCGCATGTCCGCATACCTGCCTGCATACTCGAGCGCCCGCATACTCGCATGTCCGCATGCCTGCCTGTATACCCGAACGCCCGAACCGCCTTCATGTCCGCATATCTGCCTGTATACTCGAGCGCCCGCATACTCGCATGTCCGCATTCCGCCTGCATACCTGAACGCCCATAAACACGCGCTAACGCGCCCCTGCGCCTAATTTATATCCGTCCCTGAATGCGGCCGGACATCATCCCCGAAAAAATTCTTTTGCTTCTCAGCCAAGTATTTCTTCGGTGGTCTTGCCGCGCAGCCGGGCATATTCCTCAGCCGTCTTAAGCGAGGCCAGCCCCGCCAAAGTCGCCTTTATGCAGTTGGCCGGGTTATTGGAGCCCAGGCACTTAGTACGGATATCCCTTACTCCGGCCAATTCGAGCACCGCGCGCACGCTTCCGCCCGAAATAACTCCAGTACCTTCAGGAGCGGGCATAAGCAGCACTTCGCCCCGTCCGAATTTGCCTATGGTTTCGTGAGGAATGGTGGTGCCCACAACCGGAACCTTTATAAGGTTTTTCTTGGCGTCCTCAGTCGCCTTGCGTATGGCCTCGGGCACTTCCAAAGCCTTACCGCTGCCCACGCCTACATAGCCGTTGCCGTCGCCTACTACCACCAGCGCGGCCATGCGCATGTTGCGGCCGCCCTTAACCGTCTTGGCGACGCGGTTGATGCAAACCAGCTTTTCCTTTAAATCAAGCGTTTTGGGGTCAATCTTATTCTGCATTTTTATAAAATCCTCCTTTTAGAACTCCAGGCCCGCTTCGCGCGCGCTTTCAGCCACCGCGGCGACACGGCCGGTATAGAGGTAGCCCCCTCTGTCAAAAACAACCTGCTTGATGCCCTTTTCCTGGGCGCGCTGGGCGATAATCTTTCCTATAAGCTTCGCGGCCTCAGTCTTAGTCATATCCTGTACCTGAGAAGCTATCTCCTTCTCAACGGTGGAGGCGGCGGCAAGAGTATTTCCGGCGGCGTCGTCTATTACCTGAGTATAGATATGATTGAGGCTGCGGTAAACGTTCAGCCTGGGCCTCTCGGCCGTACCCGAAATCTTTTTGCGCACGCGCGCATGACGCGCAAGGCGGTCAAGATTCTTGTCCTTCTTCTTAATCATCCTATTGCCTCTCCTTTCTTACTTCTTACCCGTCTTTCCCTCTTTGAGCGGGACATATTCGCCCTCATAGCGGATACCCTTGCCATGATATACCTCGGGCTTGCGCACATTGCGCACATCGGCCGCAAACTGTCCGACCTTCTGCTTATTGATGCCCTTAATAACTATCTTGTTCTGCGCGGGCACGTCTATTGAAATATCCGCGGTCTCCTCAATCTCCACAGGATGGGAATACCCTACGTTCAGAACCAGTTTCTTGCCCTGCTTAGCGGCGCGGTAGCCTACGCCCTGAATCTCAAGCGCCTTCTCATAGCCGTTGGTCACGCCCGTCACCATATTGCTGACGAGGGTTCTGGAGAGGCCGTGCAGGGAGCGCTGAAGCTTTGAATCGCCCTTGCGGCTCACTAAAATCTGGCCGTCCTCCTGCTTAATTTCTATTTCCTTGCTGATGCTCTCGGTAAGAGTGCCCTTGGGCCCCTTAACGGTGACGTTATTTTCTGAGTCTACCGTTACGGTAACCCCGGCGGGAACAATTACAGGGAGCTTACCTATTCTTGACATAATAAATTACCTCCGCATTTTCCGCCGTTACCAGACATAAGCGAGCACTTCGCCGCCTACGCCCAGCTTACGGGCTTGACTGTCCGTCATTACTCCCTTGCTGGTGGAAATTAAGGCTATGCCCATTCCGCCCAGCACCTTGGGGAGCTCTTCGCATCTTGCATATATTCTCAGGCCAGGGGTGCTTATGCGCTTAAGGCCCGATATAACCCGTTCCTTGCCGGCGCCGTATTTAAGGGTCAGCTTCAGGGTGCCCTGAACGCCGTCCTCTATAACCTCAACGCCCTTTATAAAGCCCTCGCTGAGCAGAATCTGCGCAACGGCCTTTTTCATATTGGAAGCGGGGACGTCCACCGTCTCGTGCTTTGCTACCAGAGCGTTCCTGATTCTGGTGAGCATATCCGCGATAGGATCTGTAACAACCATTTTAGATTTCCTCCTCTCAAATCATTAACGCTCTTACCAGCTTGCCTTGCGCACGCCGGGTATCTGGCCGCGGTAGGCCAGCTCCCTGAAGCAGATACGGCAGATTCCGTATTTGCGCAGCACGGCGTGAGGCCGTCCGCATATCCGGCAGCGGGTATAAGCCCTGGTGGAGTATTTGGGAGTCCTCTGCTGCTTGTTTATCATGCTTTTTTTAGCCATTTTCTGAAATCCTCCCTCTCTTAAGCGCTGAAGGGCATGCCCATCAGGCGAAGCAGCTCCTTGGCTTCCTCGTCCGTCTCTGCCGTGGTGACAAAGATTATATCCATGCCTCTTACCTGGTCAATCTTATCATATTCTATTTCGGGGAATATAAGCTGCTCCTTGATGCCCAGCGCGTAATTGCCGCGGCCGTCAAAGCCCTTGGGGGAAACGCCGTGGAAATCGCGTATGCGGGGAATACATATATTAACCAGCTTATCTGCAAATTCATACATGCGGTCGCCGCGCAGCGTAACCTTTGCGCCTATATTCATGCCCTGGCGCACCTTGAAATTTGCAACCGACTTCTTGGACTTGGTTATTAACGGCCTCTGGCCCGCTATAAGCGCAAGCTCGGAAACGGCGGCTTCAAATTTCTTAGAATCGTCCTTAACGTTGCCCAGACCCATATTGATAACTATTTTATCCAGCTTGGGTATCTGCATTATGTTCTTATAGCCGAACTTCTGCTGCATGGCCCCGGCAATCTCGGACTTATATTTATCCTTCAATCTTGCCATTTGAATTTTTACCTCCCTTTCCTTACTTATCCAGAGACGCGCCGCAGGGAACGCCGTCCACCTTTTTCTTGCAGACGCGCACCTTAACGGCCTTATCCCCCTGCTTTTCAACACGGTAGCCCACTCGGGTAGGCTGTCCGCACTTGGGGCATATAACCATCGCGTTTGAAGCGTCTATGGGAGCTTCCTTTTTAATCCTGCCGCCCGCCTGGCCCGCCTTGCGGGGCTTGGTGTGACGGGTAACCACGTTCACATCCTTAACCAGTATGCGGTTCTCCTTGGGATAGCAGGCAAGCACCTCGTGCTCGTAGGTTTCCTTATTATCGGCGCGGTATTTGTCCTTGCCGGTGATTATCCTGACTTTATCGCCCTTTTTAATCTTCATCGTCGGCGCCTCCTTATAAGACTTCGGGAGCCAGCGAAATTATCTTCATATAGTCCTTTTCGCGCAGCTCGCGGGCTATGGGCCCGAATATACGGGTGCCCCTGGGCATTTTCTGGTCGTTGATTATAACGGCCGCGTTATCGTCAAAGCGGATGTACGTCCCGTCGGGGCGGCGCTTGGCCTTGGTCGTGCGTACTATAACCGCCTTGACCACGTCTCCCTTTTTGACTACGCCGCCCGGAGCGGCGCTCTTTACAGATGCGACTATGGTGTCTCCTATGCCGCCGTGGCGCCTGAACGAGCCGCCCAGCACACGGATGCACATGATTTCCTTAGCGCCTGTGTTATCGGCAACCTGCAATCTTGTCTGAGGTTGAATCATAATTATTGCCTCCTTCCGGCAGCGGCTTATTTAGCCTTCTCGATTATTTCTACCAGTCTCCATCTTTTTTCCTTGCTCAACGGCCTGGTCTCCATTATGCGCACGGTATCCCCTATGCCGCATTCGTTCTTCTCGTCATGCGCCTTTAAGCGGGTGGTGCGGTTAACAGTCTTGCCGTAAAGCGGATGCTTTACCTTGGTCTTTATAGCCACGACTATGGTCTTATCCATTTTGTCGCTCACTACTACGCCCGTTCTCTGCTTGCGGAAATTTCTCGTGTTTTCCATTTTTTAAGCTCCTCCCTTCTTACTCGGCCTGCGCCAGCTCGCGCTCGCGCAGCAAGGTCTTTACTCTGGCGATATCCTTCTTGCAAAGGCCTATCTGCATGGGATTCTGGAGCTGACCGGTGGCGTTCTGGAAGCGCAGGTTGAACAGCTCGCTCTTAAGGTCCTTGAGCTTATCGTTAAGCTCGGCGTCAGTCAGGTCGGAAAACTTTCTTACCTTTTTTTCTGATTTCATTCTGCGTCACCACCCTGTTCCGTTTCAAAATCTGATTTCTTTACGAATTTAACCTTCAGGGGCAGCTTATGAGCGGCCAGGCGCAGCGCCTCGCGCGCCGACTCCTCGGGAATGCCTCCCATCTCAAAAAGCACCCTGCCCGGCTTAACCACGGCCACCCAGTATTCGGGCGAGCCCTTACCGCTTCCCATTCGGGTCTCGGCCGGCTTAGCCGTTACCGGCTTATCGGGAAATATCTTGGTCCATACCTGGCCCTGACGCTTGACGTAACGGGTCATAGCTATACGGGCCGCTTCTATCTGGTTGCTGGTAACCCAGGCGGGCTCCAGCGCCATTATGCCGTATTCGCCGTAGGCAATGAAATTGCCGCGCTGGGCCTTGCCCTTCATGCGCCCGCGGAATACGCGCCGTCTCTTAACTCTTTTAGGCATCAACATGACTTATTTGCCCCCTTCCGCTGCTTTGTCGTCCTTCTTGACCTGGGGGAGCACTTCGCCCTTATATACCCAGACCTTAACGCCTATGCGCCCGTAAGTGGTGTGCGCCTCGGCAAAGCCGTATTCTATATCCGCCCTCAGGGTCTGAAGGGGAATGCTGCCCTCATGATAGCCCTCGCTGCGGGCAATTTCAGCTCCGCCCAAACGGCCCGAAACCTGAGTTTTTATACCCTTGGCCCCGCCCTTGACAGCGCGCTGCAGGGCCTGCTTCATGGCGCGGCGGAAGCTTATGCGCTTTTCAAGCTGAGCCGCTATATTCTCGGCTACAAGCTGCGCGTCTATGTCCGGCTTCTTTATCTCCATAACGTTTACGTTTACCGGCCTTCCGATAAAGGCGGAGATATCCTTGCGCAGCGCCTCTATTCCAGCGCCGCCCTTGCCTATTAAAGCGCCCGGCTTTGCGGTATAGAGATAAACGGTGGTGGAATTGGCCTTGCGCTCAATCTCTATCTTGGATATGCCTACGCTGTAGAGCTTTTTCTTAAGATACTTGCGGAGCCTGTCGTCCTCCGCTATATAGTTTGCAAATTCCTTTTTATCAGCAAACCAACGGGCGTCCCAGCCCTTTATAACGCCAACCCTGGCGCCGTGAGGATTAACTTTCTGACCCATCTGTATGCCTCCTTTACTTAATCTCGTCCAGAATCACGGTAATATGGCTGGTTCTCTTGAGTATGGGAGAAGCGCTGCCCTTTGCCCTGGGCATGAACCTCTTAAGGCTGGGGCCCTGGTTGGCAAAGATTTCAGCCACATATAATGTGTCCCTGGATAAGCCCAGATTGTGCTCCGCGTTGGCTATAGCCGAATTCAGCAGCTTTTCCACAACGGGGGAGGCGCTTTTGGGGGTGAAGCGGAGAATGGCCAGAGCCTCGTCCACCTTTTTGCCTCTGATAAGATTGATTACAATGCGTACCTTTCTGGAGGAGATGCGCACATATTTTGCAGTTGCATGCGCGCGCTGCTCGCGCTTTTCTTCATTGCGCGCTCTTTTGAGCGCCGATCTTTTTCCCATTTTCAATGCTCCTCCTTACTTGCCTGAGGATTTCTCCGAACCGGCATGCCCCCTGAAGGTGCGGGTCGGAGCGAATTCGCCCAGCTTATGTCCTACCATATCCTCTGTAATATATACTGGTACATGCTTCCTGCCGTCGTGAACGGCAATGGTGTGGCTCACCATGTCGGGGAAGATAGTCGAAGCTCTGCTCCAGGTCTTTAAAACCTTTTTCTCGCCCGATTCATTCATGGCCACAATCTTCGCCAGCAGCTTTTCGTTTACATAAGGTCCTTTTTTAACCGATCTGCTCATGCTTAGACTCCTTCCTTAGCCGTTACGGCGCTTGATAATGTATTTATCCGACTTGTTCTTCTTGGCGCGGGTCTTGTATCCCAAGGTGGGCTTGCCCCACGGGGTAACCGGACCCGGCCGGCCTATGGGGGACTTGCCTTCGCCGCCGCCGTGAGGATGGTCGCACGGGTTCATAACCACGCCGCGGACGGTAGGACGGACGCCCATATGGCGCTTGCGGCCCGCCTTGCCGATAGAAACGTTTTCATAATCCAGATTGCCTACCTGGCCGATAGTGGCGCGGCAGTTCATGGATATCATGCGCACTTCGCCGCTGGGCAGGCGCACCTGGGCGTAAGCGCCCTCCTTAGCCATAAGCTGCGCGGCGTTGCCTGCCGAGCGGACAAGCTGGCCGCCTTTACCAGGCGTAAGCTCGATATTGTGAATTAAGGTACCCACAGGGATGGCCGATATGGGCAGCGCGTTGCCCACCTTGATATCAGCGTCCGCACCCGAATAGAGCGTATCGTTGACATTCAGGCCGTAGGGCGCAAGAATATATCTTTTCTCGCCGTCCCTATAGACCAGCAGCGCGATGTTGGCCGAACGGTTGGGATCATATTCAATACTGGCCACGCGGGCGGGAATGCCGTCCTTAGCGCGCTTGAAATCAATAATCCTGTACTTGCGGGTGTTGCCGCCGCCCTGATGGCGCACGGTCATACGGCCGGCGTTATTGCGGCCGCCGTTTTTCTTGATATTACCCAGCAGAGACCTTTCAGGGCTTTTGGCCGTTATCTCCTCAAAAGCGGAGACGGACATAAAACGTCTGGCCGGGCTTGTAGGCTTATACTTCTTAATCGCCATTTTGCTATTCCTCCTCTGCTTTTAATCAGCCATGCCTTCAAAGAACGCAATGGGCTTGGAATCTTTTTTCAAAATTACATAGGCCTTTTTGGTGGTGGGGGTTCTGCCCTCCGAGCGGCCCATGCGCTTAATCTTGCCGGTGGTGGTAACGGTGTTCACCTTTTCTACCTGCACGTCGAAAATGCTCTCCACCGCTTTTTTAATCTCCACCTTATTGGCGCGCCGGTCCACTATGAAAACATAGCGCTTATCCCCTATCATATCGTAGGTTTTTTCAGAAAGCACCGGCTTTCTTATAATATCCTCGTAAAATTTCATTACGCGTACACCTCCTCAATCCGCTCAACCGCTTCCTTTGTAAGGAGCAGCTTATCCGCCTTGAGCATATCCACCACGTTGAGGGTGTTTACCAATGTAACGGCGGCCGTGGGAAGATTTCCGGCGGCGCGCTGAACCGTCTCGTCGGGAGCGCTCAGCACGATAAGGGTCTTGCCCTCCATTTTGAGGTTAGCCAGCACCTTAACCATCTCCTTAGTCTTGGGAGCGGCCAGATTCAGGTCCTCAACCACTATAAAGGAATCGTTTACCACCTTATCGGTAAGCACGCCCTTAAGCGCGAGGCGCTTAACCTTCTTGGGAACATTTATTCTGAAGGAACGGGGCTTGGGCGCAAAAACTACGCCGCCCTTTGTGAACTGGGGAGCGCGCGTAGAGCCCTGGCGGGCGCGGCCCGTTCCCTTCTGGCGGTAAGGCTTCTTGCCGCCGCCGCGGACTTCGGTGCGGGTCAGGGTGCTCTTTGTGCCCTGGCGCTTATTGGCCAGCTGCGCGCGCACAACTGAATGTATGACCGCCTTATTTATATCTGAAGCGAATATCTCATCGCTCAACGTAAGCTCGCCCGTCTGCGAGCCTTCGAGATTGTAGACAGCTACTTTAGGCATTTAAATAACCTCCTTGCTTATTTGCTCTTGACCGACTGGCGAATGGTTACTAACGCGCCGTCTGCTCCGGGCACGGCGCCCTTAAGCAGTATAACGCCTCTTTCAGCGTCCACGCGGGCCACTTCAAGATTGAGTATCGTCACCCGCTCGTTTCCCCAATGTCCAGGCATATGCTTATTCTTAAACACCCTGCTGGGAGAAGAATTGGCGCCCATGGAGCCTACGCCGCGGTGATAGCCCGAGCCGTGAGCCATAGGGCCGGTATGCTGGTTCCAGCGCTGAATAACGCCCGAGAAGCCGTGGCCCTTGCTGCGGGCGGTAACGTCCACGCGGTCGCCCTGAGCAAAAACGTCGCAGGTAATGGCCTGTCCTATTTCATAGCCCGAGCAGTCGTCCAGGCGAAGCTCCCTAACATAGCGCATAGCGGGCACGCCTGCTTTTTTGAACTGTCCGGCGTCCGGCTTATTGACTAACTTTTCGCGTATCTCGCCGAAGCCTACCTTCAAGGCGTCATAGCCGTCGTTTTCAACAGTTTTCTTTTGAATTACCGTACACGGCCCCGCCTGGATGACAGTAACGGGAACTACCGTGCCGTCCTCTTTAAATATCTGGGTCATGCCCAGCTTTTTTCCCAATATAGCTTTTTTCATATTCCGTCACCTCCGCCCTTAGAGCTTTATCTTGATATCCACGCCTGCGGGAGGATCAAGCTTTGTAAGCGCTTCGACCGTCTTGCTGCCGGCGTTATAGATGTCGATGAGACGCTTATGGGTACGCATTTCAAACTGCTCCCGGCTGTCCTTATATTTATGAGGGGAGCGCAGGATAGTAACTACTTCTTTTTCTGTAGGCAGCGGTATGGGACCTGAAACAGTTGCGCCTGTCCTGTTGGCGGTCTCCACTATCCTGGCCGCTGTCTGGTCCACCAGATTGTGGTCATACGACTTAAGATTGATTCTGATCTTCTGACTTGCCATTAAAATAAACCTCCTTGTAAGCTCAAATACACGTTTCCGTGTGTGCCGCTTTTAAATTTTTAAAGCGGCCATTTGGCCTGTCGTCCGATTATCGGACAATTGTCCGCGGAAATTACCCGGATTATTCCGGCAACCTCCCGCTTCATACCGTTTTGCCGCATTCGGCGCGTTTTGCGGCTTTTTTATATTACAATAAAAATCCGCGCTTGGCAAGCGGTTTTTTTAATTTTTCTTAAATTTTTTATTACAAACGGGTTTTAAGGAGAATACAAAGGTTTTTTAAGCTGAAACGGTTGAAAATTTCTTTTCTAGAAGGCTTATGCGTTAATCGCGGGGACGCCCCGCCCTTTAAAGGAGGGCGCGCGTTTTACGCGCGCCCGGGCGCCCCTGCCGCCGCACGCTGCGCGGCGGCAGGGGCGCCTTATTATATAATCCCGCCCGCTTTGCGCTTTCTAGCAGGGCTATATCTTTGAGCGTTCTTCCCGGCTTTATTCTGCGGGGCCGGCGTTTGCGGCCGTACGGCCGCAGGCCGGGCGCGGCAGCGCCCGGCCCAGGCAGGCGCCTGCGGCGCCTGCCAAACGCCGGCCCCCGCCCGCTCAAATGTTAATAATTGGTTAATTTTTATCCAGATATAATTATTGCATACACATATAATATATAATACTATATCATTTAATCAATAAAATCAAAATACAATGCGTCCCAGGACAAACAAAACAATATCCTTTTAAAAACGCATTGCCCTTTTGATTATATTATCTATGGCGCGCCATTTGGCGCATGGAAAGGATTAACCCAATGAAATTTGACGATTATCAATATCAAAGAGTGCCTCTTACGCCCATACCGCCCGAAATCTCCTCCATCCCTGAAAAGCTTTGTTCCGCGCAAAGCCCCGAGGAATTTCTGGAGCTGCTCAAGCAGGCGGACCATTTTAAGCGCCGATTATCTACCATGTACAATATCTGCTATATCCGTCACACTATAAATACCCAGGACGAATTCTACAGCGCGGAAAACGACTATTACGACCAGAACATGCCCTCGGCGGAGCAGCTTTCCACCGACCTCAGCCGCGCAGTAATGAATTCTCCATTTCAGGAGCTGGCTCGCAGAGAACTGGGAGAAACCTATTTTCTTAACGCACGGCTGGCCCAAAAGGCGTTTTCTCCCGAAATTGCCGAAGATATGGCTGAAGAGAACCGGCTTCAGAGCGAATATCAAAGGCTCATAGCCTCGGCTCAGATTCCCTTTGACGGGCAAACGGTCAATTTAAGCCGGCTCACACCCTTTAAACAAAACCCGGACAGGGAAATACGCCGGCGCGCATGGGAAGCAGAAAGCAAATTCATGGAAGAAAACGGCGCAAAACTGGACGAAATATTTGACAAGCTGGTGAAAACCCGCACCCGCATGGCCAAAAAGCTGGGTTTTGACAGCTTTACCGACATGGCCTACTGCCGCCTTAAACGGGCCGACTACGGCCGGAAGGAAACCGAAGCCTTTTGCGAGCAGGTACGCAGAGAGATAGTGCCCCTGGCTACCCATCTTATAAAGCTTCAGCACGACCGCAACGGCATAGAGGACGCAATGATATGGGACCGCTCCCTGAGCTTTAAGGAGGGCAACCCCCGCCCTCAGGGAACCCCTGAGGAAATATTCGAGAAGGGCCGGAAAATGTATACCGAGCTTTCTCCCCTCACGGCTGAATTTATAGAATTTATGCTCTCCAACGGGCTGTTTGACGTTCTGAGCAGGGACGGCAAGGCCAGCGGAGGCTACTGCACCAGCATCCCCGACTTTATGGCGCCCTTTGTTTTTGCCAATTTCAACGGCACGGCAGGAGACGTAGAGGTGCTCACCCACGAATGCGGGCATGCCCTTAACAGCTATATATCCCTTCGAAAGGTCAAATATATCGAGCAGGAAGAGCCCTCCTACGATATAGCCGAAATTCATTCCATGGGCATGGAATTTATGACTTACCCCTATATGGGACTGTTTTTCGGGGAGAAAAAGGATAAATTCATCTATCAGCATCTTGCAGACGCAATAATCTTCCTGCCCTACGGCTGCATGGTGGACAGATTCCAGCACATAGTTTACGACAATCCTGAGCTGACTCCACAGGAGCGGCATGAGGAATGGCTGAAGCTGGAAAGCGCCTACCGTCCCGATATAGATTACGGCGATATATGCTATTTCGCAAAGGGCGGCTGGTGGCAGCGGCAGCTGCATATCTACATGCACCCCTTCTATTATATAGATTACTGCCTGGCTCAGTCTGCGGCGTTCATGCTGCTCAATATAATGCGGGAGGATTATAATGCGGGACTGGAGACATATATGAAGCTGGTCCAAAAGGGCGCGCAGTTCACCTATCCTCAGCTGCTTGAGGAAATGGGGCTGGATTCGCCCTTTAAGGAAGGCGCGCTCAGACAAATTGTAGGCCCTTCGTATATGGAGCTGCTCAGGCGCAACGCCCAGCTGATTCCCTAAGCCGCTTTAAGCCTCGAGCGTTTGGGCGAAGCACAGCAAAAAGGGGGCGAGTCGGGGCGCGTTGTGCCCCGGCCGCCCCCTTCGGCTCCCCTGTATTAATAAAAGGACGGCGCAGCCGTCCTTTTATTAATATGGGGAGCGTCCGCGGCAACGCGGCTTTCTTTACCGCTCTTTGACTATACGCATATATCGTTCGCCTATTTCGTACCGATATGTCTCTTCGTCCGTTTTGTTTTACAATACAAAAGCTTCCTTCCTCCGCCCCTCCCAATGCCGCGCATATGCCCCTCAGGCGTTTTTTCCTCTTTGGCATACGGTGGAGTATTTGCGCTCATGCTTAAAAAGGGTCTGAGTGCTTAAAATGACTTTTACGCCATATTTAACATGGGTTTTTTCAAAAATCACAAGACAGAAGCATGAAAATATGCTATAATAAAAAATATAATAAGGTTGCTGTTTTTTAACGGTTCAGCCTTTCAACTGCTTTTTTCAATTTGCTTTAATAATCCGGCGTTTAAGCCGGGAAAGGAATAGCGTATGCTTGTCCATCTGGGCGGAGACGTCAGCGTGCTTCAAAAAAAAATCGTAGCCGTGCTTGAGCTGAACGGTGAGCTGACTGAAGATACCCAAGACTTTATAAAGATTTCCAGGGAGGAGGGCTTTCTGATAGAAATAGGCCCGCCTCCTTATAAATGCGGAATACTGACGGCCGATAAGCGGGGATACGTCTTTTATCTTTCCCCCATAACCGCGCAGACCATTATTCAGCGGGCGGGAATGTAATGCTCAGGAAGCAATATTAAGGAAGGGATTAATTATAATGCAGCAAAACAATTACGATGCTTCTCAAATTCAGGTGCTGGAAGGGCTGGAGGCAGTACGCCGCAGGCCGGGAATGTATATAGGCTCTACTGACGAAAGAGGCCTGCATCACCTCGTCACCGAGCTGGTGGACAACAGCATAGACGAAGCGCTGGCAGGCTACTGCGATACCATAGAGGTTATTCTGCACGCAGACGGAACGGTAAGCGTGCGGGACAACGGCCGCGGCATACCGGTAGATATGCACGAAAAATACCATAAGCCCGCCGTAGAGGTAGCCATGACCATCCTGCACGCGGGCGGTAAATTCGGCGGCGGCGGTTATAAGGTTTCAGGCGGCCTGCACGGCGTAGGCATGAGCGTAGTCAACGCCCTGAGCGAGGAGCTGCATGTGGAGATAAGCCGGAACGGCAAAATATACTCCCAGGATTACCGCCGGGGAGACCCCATTAATGAGCTTACCGTGATAGGTGAATGTCAAAGCACGGGCACCTATGAGCGTTTCCGGCCGGACAGCGAGATATTTGAAACAGTAGAATTCAATTACGAGACAATACGCAGCCGGCTGCGCGAGCTGGCCTTTTTGAATAAAGGCATACGCATACGCATTAAGGATGAACGCGGCGAAGGGCGCCAGGATGAATTTCATTATGAGGGCGGCATAATAGAATTTGTTAAATATTTAAATAAGAACAAGAATGCACTGACTCCCGAGCCGCTTTATATGGAAGGAGACAAGGGCGCCTCCATAGTGGAAGTGGCCATGCAGTACAACGACAACTATAATGAATTAATATATACCTACGCAAACAATATAGCTACTCACGAGGGAGGCACTCATCTTCAGGGCTTTAAGACGGCCTTGACTAGAGTGGTCAACGACTACGCTAAGCGGCACCATATGCTAAAAAGCAACGAGGCTTCCCTGTCGGGCGAGGATGTGCGCGAAGGGCTGGTAGCGGTTATAAGCGTTAAATTGGAGGAGCCGCAGTTTGAAGGACAGACTAAAACCAAGCTGGGCAATTCGGAATTCCGTTCGCTGGTAGATAACGTGGTGGGCAGCACGCTGGACGCATTTTTGGAAGAGCATCCGGATGAAGCGCGGGCCATAATAGACAAATGCCTGACGGCCAACAGAGCGCGGGAGGCCGCGCGCAAGGCGAGAGAGCTTACCCGGCGCAAAAACGTGCTGGAATCCAACGCGCTGCCCGGCAAGCTGGCAGACTGCTCGGACAACCATCCAGAAAACTGCGAAATATTCATAGTAGAGGGGGACAGCGCGGGCGGAAGCGCAAAGCAGGGCCGCGACAGCAAATTCCAGGCCATACTTCCCCTGCGCGGCAAAATATTAAACGTAGAGCGCACCCGGCTGGACAAGATGCTTCAAAATGCCGAAATACGGGCCATGATAACCGCATTCGGCGCCGGCATAGACGTAGAGTTCAATGCTGAAAAGCTGCGCTATCATAAGATAATATGCATGACGGACGCCGATGTGGACGGAAGCCATATACGCACCCTGCTTTTAACCTTCTTTTTCCGGCATATGCCCAAGCTTATAGAGGAGGGTTATGTATACATTGCCCAGCCGCCGCTCTTCAAAGTGACGCTGACCCGCACAAAGCAAATAAGCTATTTTTACAATGACACAGAGCTGAACCAATATCTTGAATCCATAGACAGACAGAATTACGAGGTGCAGCGCTATAAGGGATTGGGCGAAATGAACGCAGAGCAGCTTTGGGAAACCACCATGAATCCCGCAACCAGAACGCTGCTTAAGGTGACATTAGACGACGCTATGGCGGCCGACCAGATATTTACCATACTGATGGGAGACCAGGTAGAGCCGCGGCGCGAATTTATAGAGCAGAACGCTCTGCTTGTAGCCGACCTTGATATCTGACCGTATATGCAGCGCTCCGCGTGCCGGAAAATAAATTTCACTATGGCATAGGCGCCAGCATTAAAAGAAAAAAGGGGGCGCCCCGCCCTCTAAAGAGTCCCCGCCCTGCGGGCGGGGACTGGGCCCGCGCGGACTAAACCGCCCGCGCGCCGCCCATACATATCACACCCGCCCGCGCCCCTGCGCGCGACCGCGGCTTCAAATAGTTAAAGAGGCTTTTTTGCTTCTGCGATATACGAACTTAAAGCAAAACACCGGGAGGATATTAAATTGGAGAATAATCTGCATAATCGTACAATTAACGTAGATATTGAGGACGAGATAAAAAAATCCTTTATATCCTACGCCATGGCAGTCAATATAAGCCGCGCCCTGCCCGACGTAAGGGACGGTCTTAAGCCTGTACACAGGCGAATACTCTATTCCATGCACGAAATGGGCCTGTATAACGATAAGCCCACCCGCAAAAGCGCGCGTATCGTCGGCGACGTTATGGGTAAATATCATCCCCACGGCGACAGCTCCATATACGACGCGCTGGCTCGTCTGGCCCAGGATTTTTCCATACGCTATATGCTTGTTCAGGGCCAGGGCAATTTCGGCACGGTAGACGGCGACCCGCCGGCAGCCTCCCGCTACACCGAAGCTAAGCTTTCTAAGATTTCAGCCGAAATGCTGGCGGATATCGATAAGGAAACTGTGGATTTTTATCCCAACTTCGACGAAACAGAGCTTCAGCCCAAGGTGCTGCCCTCCCGCTTCCCCAATCTTTTAGTGAACGGCTCTGACGGCATAGCCGTAGGCATGGCTACAAATATTCCCCCGCATAACCTGCGCGAAACCATTAAAGGCCTTATAGCGCTTATAGATAACCCGGATATAACCGTAGAAGAGCTGATGGAGCATATAACCGGCCCTGATTTTCCCACCGGCGGAAGCATATTGGGACTAGCCGGCATACGGGAAACCTATCTGACCGGCCGAGGCCGCATAGTGGTTCGAGCCAAGCATGAAATAGAGCAAATCTCCGCCGACCGCGCGCGCATAATAATACGCGAGCTGCCCTATCAGGTCAATAAGGCTCGGGTAGTTGAAAAGATTGCCGAGCTGTATAAGGAAAAGCGCTTTGACGGACTCAGCGCCCTGAGGGATGAATCCAATAAGGACGGCATGCGCATAGTTATGGAGCTGAAAAAGGACGTCAATCCTACCGTAGTGCTCAATTATCTCTATAAGCATACCCAGCTCCAGGAAACCTTCGGCGCTATTATGCTGGCGCTGGTAGACGGCGAGCCCAGAATACTCAACCTTAAACAGATGCTCTATTATTACCTTGAACACCAGAAAGAGGTTATCCGCCGCCGCACCCAGTACGATTTGGATAAAGCCCTGGCCCGCGCGCACATTTTAGAAGGCCTTATAAAAGCGCTGGACATAATAGACCAGGTTATAGCCTTAATCCGTTCCAGCCAGAATTACGAAATAGCCCGGACGCGGCTGGTAGACGAACTGGAATTTTCAAATGAACAGGCAAAAAGTATACTGGATATGCGTCTGCACCGCTTGACTGGTCTGGAATTATCCCGCCTGACCGAGGAATTGGAGGAAAAGCGCCGCTTTATAGCCTACTGCCAGAAGGTGCTTGCCAACGAACAGAAGGTTATGGATATAATTAAGGAAGAATCCACGGTCATAATGGAAAAATACGGAGACGACCGCCGCACCGAAATAACCGCCCTGAGCGATGAAATAGACCTGGAATCGCTAATCCAGGAGGAGGATATGGTAATAACCATGACCCACTTCGGATATATCAAGCGTCTGCCCAGCAATACCTACCGCTCCCAGCGCCGCGGCGGCAAGGGTATAACCGCTCTTACTACCCGCGAGGAGGATTTTGTCGAGCAGGTAATGGTAGCCAGCACCCATACCGATTTGCTGTTCTTTACCAACCAGGGCCGCGTACATAAGCTGCGCTGCTATCAGATACCTGAGGCAGGACGTACCGCCAAGGGCACCGCAGTAGTCAATTTGCTCAGCCTCGCGCCCGGTGAAAAGGTTACGGCGGTAATCCCCCTGCCCGAAATGCCGGAAGAACGGGAGGGCCGCAGCCTTATAATGGCCACCCGCTGCGGATTTATAAAGAAAACCAAGCTCAGCGAATTTGAAAATATCCGCGCCAACGGGCTCATTGCGGTTATCCTGCGCGAAGGAGACGAACTTGTGCAGGTAGCCTTAACTTCAGGCTCAGACGATATAATCCTGGGCACCCGCCTGGCTAAGGCCATCCGGTTCAACGAAAAGAACGTCCGAAATATGGGCCGCGCCACCCAGGGCGTAACCGCCATAGATTTGGCCGAAGAGGACTATGTAATAAATATGGCCGTGGTAAAACCAGGCGCCAGCGTGCTGACCATAACCGAAAACGGATACGGCAAACGTTCGGACCCCGACGAATACCGCGTGATAAACCGCGGCGGCAAGGGTATAATCACCCACGAGCTGACAGATAAAACGGGCGCGCTGGTAGAATTAAGGATGGTAGAGCCTGACGAGGATATTATGCTTATTACCTCGGACGGCGTAATTATCCGCACTCCTGTAGAGGATATACGCCTGGCCGGCAGAGCTACCCAGGGAGTAATAATTATGCGGGTAGCTGAAGATGTAAAGGTGGTCTGCGCCGCGCCCGTCCCCGCCGAAAGCGACGAGGACGCAAACGAAACGGATAACGCGCAAACAGACTCGCCCGAAGCCCCGGAAGAAATTTAAGGTTGGGCAGCGCGGGCCGCGGGCGGGGGTACATTAATCCCCGCCCCCGTCCGCAAAAAAGCTGAAAAGCTCCCCCCAGGCTCGTACCCTGAATCAGCTTAGAAAAAAATAACCCGGCGGGGGCGGTCCTTAATAGGGCGGGGCGGCCCTGCCCCAATTACCAAAAACAACGCTTAAGGAGAAATTCTATGAAAAAAACCCTCTCTCTTATTGGAATAGGCTTCGCTTCCTTTAATCTGGGAATAGCCTCCATCTTCTTCCCCATATTCATGATATTCCTTATGATGCTGTTTCCCCAAAATATAAACGCAGTCCTGATAGGAGATTCCGCGCTCTGCGGCATTATTGCCGCAATTGTACTTATCTGCTACAGCGTAAAGCGCGCAAAAAACGGTCTCAGCCCAAATCCTTATGCCTGGAGCGCCTTTGCCGGCTATGAGCTGGGCGTCATAGTTATTCTTATATATCTTATCAGCGCGGTAATATCAAACAACTCCGGTCTAGGTATAATAACCGGCTATTAATAATATTAATGCCGTAAAATAAAATATAACCGAAAGGATTTTTCTCAATATGGATAAATTAAGAGCAAAAAAGGGCTTTATCTGCGATATGGACGGAGTTATCTATCACGGCAACCGTCTGCTGCCCGGCGTAAAGGAATTCGTAAGCTGGCTGCAAAAGGAAAATAAACAGTATCTTTTCCTTACCAACAGCTCCGAACGCTCTCCGCGGGAATTATGCCAAAAGCTGCGGCGTATGGAATTAGACGTGGATGAATCGCATTTCTATACCAGCGCTCTGGCTACGGCTACCTTCCTGAAAAATCAATCCCCGCGCTGCCGGGTGTTCGTAATAGGCGAACCGGGCCTCTATAACGCAATATACGACGCCGACCTCACTATAGACGATGTAAATCCAGATTATGTGGTTGTAGGCGAAACCAGGAATTATAACTACGAAAGTATATTAAAGGCCGTAAAGCTGGTGCTGAACGGCGCCCGGCTGATAGGCACTAATTCAGATATGACCGCGCCTGGAGAAAACGGCATAATTCCAGCCTGCCGTGCGCTAATGTCCCCCATAGAGCTTGCCACAGGCAAAAGCGCCTATTATATAGGTAAGCCCAACCCCTTAATGATGCGCACCGGTATAGCGCTCTTAGGCTGCTCCTCTGCCGACGCCGCCATAGTGGGCGACCGCATGGATACCGATATAATTTCAGGCATAGAGTCGGAAATTGATACCGTGCTGGTGCTCTCAGGCGTGAGCAGCCCTGATACTCCCCGTACCTTTGCCTATCGTCCCAAATATGTACTCAACGGCGTAGGCGACATTGTAAACGGCCGGATTTCAGACGTCTCCGCTAGGGATTAATTTAACTCCCGGCGTTTTTATTTAAAGCAAGCGCTCAAATGGGGGGCGGCGCAGCGGCCTCCGGCCGCTTGGCGCAATAAAGCCCTGAGGGAAAGCAAGCTTTCCCTCAGGGCTTTATTGCGCCTCCGCCTGCGCCCTTTCAGGGCGCAGGCGGGCGCCGCCCCCCATTTAATGCGCTTCGCTTTAAATTCCCTACCTATTGCAGGAAAACAAAACCCCGCAATTAAACAGCGCCCCATCAGACGTTTTATCAAAATATACTTCAGCATGCCAATAACCGATAGGATAAGAAATGCCTATATCATCTTCTAAAATTTTATCACGCGTTACATCATACCTCGAAAATAAATCTTAAAAACAAGCCTCTTCAAATATCGCATACGCCGCTGCCTGAGGATGGAATTCGTAATAGTCATATCCAAGCGGCGCCGGCGTGTCAGGCTCAAAAAAACGCCCTGCTAAATAACGATTGATTGCGTCCGCCTCACCAGTATCATGATGCATAAACGAGCATACCCAAGGCATAGCCGAGCTAATCCGTTCCTTTATCCCCTCTTCAAGCTTGGGTAAAAACTCGTTCCGACATATCCACATATCCATCCATTCTTCTTTTGTCCTCCATGCGTTTCTCCCAATAAATCGCATTGCAGGTGATTTAATATATTTAAAATTTACCGTTTGCCCTTCGCCCTTCACTATAACCTCCAATAATTCCAATTTAAATCTGATTATAATCTACCCTCAGTTTACAAGGAAGACGGTCAGAAGGCATAAAAACGCGGGAAGCGCGGCCTAATCGCCGCGCTTCCCGCTTACCAAGACTTTTAAAGGAGAATGAGAATGGCTTTTTTATGGCTTTAACTCAACTTTATTGCTACCGTCAAGGTTCATACGCCAAAGAATAGAATCATCTGAGTCTTTAAAAAATATATAATCCTGTGTTATAAATAATGGCGTTGAAAAATCATTATTAGTTGTACATATAACCTCATATTCTGAGCCATCTTCTCTCATACAACATATGCATAGATAATCCTCTTTTTGTTCAGATTGCCTTACAAAGTAAATCCATCCATCCTTATAATTCCATGTAAGCTCCGTTAGATAAAAAATGATATCTTCAATCAAACATGTGTTCCCAGAGCCGTCCAAGCGCATTCTGTATATATCGCTTGTATCTTCATAAGCAGGACGATTTTTATTCAAAACTCTATAATACAGCCAGTCATCTACTATGAAAAATTCATTCTTAACATCAGCACTTACTTGCTGAGGCTGGCTGCCGTCCGGTCGGCATTTATACAGACCCGCATTATGACTGCCTCCGACAGGCGATTCTGTAGTACCACCGCCAGTAGTGAAATACAGCCAGCCATCGTAAATCTGCATAGTATTTACACAAACGTCCTTATCCCCTACCAAGGATTCCGCCTCGCCTATGCTGCCGTCGCTGTTTATCTTAAATCTCAGCGGCCGGTCATTCTTGAAATTAGCATCCTCAATAAATTGGTAAAATACTGTGGCGGCGCTGGCATATAAATATCCGTCATAGACAAACATATTGTCTATAATATATGGCAGTTCGCTCTCAGGGCCTTTCTCCGAACCGTCCGGGCGGATACGGCAGAATTTAACTATATCCCCATCGTCAAAGGTATCGGCGCTGTCATATTCATAATACATATAATATATCCAGCCGTCATAATAAGTCATGCTAAACATGGGAACATCATTTATCTGCTCTGCTTTACCGGTAGATATATTCATTCTATAAGTTTTACCTTTATCCAGGCCGGCGTCATAATCAAGATGGTGATAATAATATATATAATCGTCTATTTGTATAACACCTTCACCAAAAAGCGTTATATAATTCAAAAGACCGTTTTCTGCGCCAACCTCCGAAACAGGCGATTTAGAGGGAGATACGCTGGGCTTGGAAGTAACGGCTGACGTATTCCCAGCCGTGGGGGCAGGCGTAGCCTGCCCCTGCGTCTGAGGAGATTGTGCTTCGGAGGTTAATGTAGAATTAGCTGAAGCTGAAGCCGTTTGAACGGCCTGCGTTCCGTTTAATGTCGCCGTAGCCGAATTATTTGCCGTTTCGGCCGCGCAGCCCGCCAGCAGCGCCGCGATAATTAAAAGAGATAAATATTTTAATTTTTTCATGTTGTACCGCCCCTTGAAAATGCGTTAAAACTTGTCCATACAAAGCTAGCATAAATGTTATTTAAATCATAGCACCGCAATTATTCGATGTCAATAGACATTTTTATTACATTTAACAGAATATTTTATTACAATTCAATCAAACATTAATTCAATTTTTTATTCCGCATAAAACGCGGGAAGCGCGGCCCAATCGCCGCGCTTCACGCTTACCAAGACTTTTAAAGGAGAATGAGAATGGCTTTTTTATGGCTTTAACTCAACTTTATTGCTGCCGTCAAGGTTCATGCGGTAAATATTAATATCCTTAATACCGTATTCTTTATTCACTATACCGTACTGAACTTCACTACAAACAATATAGTCCTCAGTAAGCACTAAATCCCTAATGGAGTATTCTGTACCGCATTCAAATAAAACTTGCTTCTCCGTACCGTTATCTCTAACACGGCATAATTTAGACGTGGATTTAGTCGAATCTTCTTCGGTAAAATACACCCATCCGTCCATATAATTAAAATTGCCGTCTAAACTTAACTTATCGCATAAAAGAGTGACAGACGAGCCATCCAGACGCATTTTATATACTGCATCCGAATTATCCTTGTCCAAATTCTCTATACCATAATAAATCCAATTATCATAAATGCAAAACCAATAATATTCATTTCGGCCATTTAAAATTTCGCCAATTTTATTATTGCCTGTTCCATCAAGCCCGCATCTATATAATCCAAAATCTTCATTCTCAGCATTATTATTTCCAGTTCTAGTATAATACAGCCAGCTATCATAATACACCATTTTATCTGCCGCAATACTTTCATCATCAAATAGCAACTCACGTTCCCCTAAAGTACCATTGGCATTTAACTTAAATTTAACAGGCTTTTGAATATCATTATATTCCCAATTATATAGTATATCGGCAATGGCATATAAATAACCATCCTGTATAAAAGCGTTCCTGATTTTATGCGGCATGTCGCTTACCGGCCCCTTCTCAGAGCCATCCGGCTTAATCCGGCTGAAACAAAGTTCATCCCATTCTTCGTGAAGTAATTCTCCCTCATACTTAGTATAATATGTATAGTATATCCATCCATCGTAATAAACCATATTATACATTTTTACATCATTAATTTGTTCGGTCTTTCCCGTATTGATATCTATACGGTAAGTTTCGCCTTCGTCTGGATCTCCTTCGTCTGATATTAAATAAATGTAATCATCTATCCTTAACGCATTATTTCCTGGGCCATTTTTACTATCATTTTGCGTCTGACCGGATGTCGAAGTTGCTCCCGACGTAGCATCTGACGTATTCCCCGCCGTGGGGGCAGGCGTAGCCTGCCCCTGCGTCTGGGGGGATTGTGCTTCAGAGGTCGATATGGAGGAGGTATTTGATGCTAAAGCCGTACCCGTTTGAACGGCCTGCGTTCCGTTTAATGTCGCCGTAGCCGAATTATTTGCCGTTTCGGCCGCGCAGCCCGCCAGCAGCGCCGCGATAATGAAGATAGATAGAAATTTTAGTTTTTTCATGCTGCTCTCCTCCCCATTATCACGATATGCCGTTCTTGTCTCGTATGATTTCCATGGTATCAGACAAATCATCGCCATAGCCGGAACGGCCATTATAGGCCTTTCCTACCACACGGAGCGCGTCAATATTAAACGGATTATTTTTAAGCGTACTCAATGCTTTAACTCTCTCCGAACTACCGCTATTATTGAGCTTATTGTCAAGGAAACGGAACATAAACTCCAACTGCTCAACATTGCCGGTAGCCATACGGTCTATTACGCTCTCACCTGACATAGCCAATTTATATCCGCTTGCACTATTGCCCATAAGCTGCATACAACCATAACTAGCGCCAGCAAACACTACTTCCCTTTTATCACCTGCTAAATCAGCTAATTCATAGAGATATCCATATCTCTCAAATCCTAAAGCCCCAAATGTTCCCTTATTAACATTCTTACCATTTTTATATAATTCCCAAAGTGCAGGAGTCGGACCGTTTTCTACAATATCCTTTAGTTGTGCATATGAAGTAATTTCCACTTCTCCAGTTGCAGTATACTTTGCGCGTAAAGTGTAACCATTATTCTTAAAAATCTGCCAGTAATCCGGCCCCAGATTATAAAGTATATTCTTGCCTTCTATACGAATAAGTGGCTTTCCATTATCGGTATAAGTAGTAATACCCGAACACTCACGCTGAAGAATACCGGCCAGCACCAGATAATGAGTGCCCAAAGCGTCGGCCATTTCCTTTAATACTTCCTTATAGCCGCCCTGAAGAACATAATTGGACATAATCCTTCCATTATCTGAGGAATGTCCCTCAAGAGGACGGACGTAAAGGCTGGTTTTAAATATATAACCTACCTGGCCCGTGCTGTTTACTCTGACTTTTACAAAGTCATCGCTGTAATCTGTCTGTTCAAGAATGGTAACCGCCGTATCATTGGCTAAAGTTGCAATTACATCTCCGTGGCTGGGAGCATCTCTGAGATTCATAACATCGTTAGCGATATAGGTATACCTTACCGCTCCCGGCGCGTAGTAATCGTCATGCTTAAGGAACATGGCGTCCTCAAAGCCCTCGGGAAGCTCGCCGCTGGAGCCTGAGCTACCGATATCCGAAAGGAAGTTGGAGCTGCAATAGCCTGTATGTCCCTGATACTCTATATGATACCATGAAGGATTGTCCATGTCAATAATATTTACCTGCGCGCCGGCGGGAATTTCAAGAATATATTCGTAATCCGTGCCCGGGCCGGTGCGGAGATTGACGGCGTTATCCACTTTCATGGTCTTAATATACTCGGAAGGGTTCTCGCGGACCTCTGAAATATAGTCGTTAAACATGTAGCCTATATGGAAATTACTGCATACTATAGACCATTCATCGTTGTAGTTTTTATAAACTACCTGCACATCGTCTCCCTTATCCACCGTAGTGATTATATTGGAGCTGTCGCTGGTATCCGGCTTTCTGCGTATGCGCACGCCGTCGCCCGAGGAATACATATTCTGATTGTTCAGATTGTACCAAGCGTCGTCCCCCTGGCTTACCGTAACATACGGGCCATCCTGCTTAAGCACAAAGCCGACCATATTATTAAGAGAGCTGTCGCTGCTTATAACCCGCACCGCATACCAGTACTTTGCGGTATTTAACAAATATATCTCCTTAAGCAATTCAAGGCTCTGAATATTATCAGGGGTAAGCGTAGCCAAAACAGGCGTTTCATCATAATAATTGTCAATAAGCTCAACCGACTGAGTGATATCCAGTATGGTGGGGCTGGGCGCAACCTCCGCCTCGGACTGGCCAAGGAACTGGGTATACACATAGCCCAGGCAGTAGGCTCCGCCGTAATTGGCGTATACCAGCGACCATTGAGAATCATAGTTAAGCTCTATAACGGTAACCGTTTCGTTTATCTCAAAGGTATAGTCGTAATCCGAGTGCGCGTCAGGCTCCGTACGGAAGGGAGTTTCCTCCTGAACGTAATAGGTCTGGTAGGTCTCCTGCCATTCGTCAAAGCGGTTGTAATTCACCAAATCCAAATCTGACTTGTTAATAAAGCCCGTCATGCCTGTATACTGATTGTCGCCCGGAATATATACGCCGTACTGGGTATCAGTCTCCCAGACCACGTTTACATATAAGCCCTCGGGCAGAGAAACAGGAGTAGTTATATTAGGGCTGTTGACCTCCATTATTACATTATCTTTATTGGTCTTGTATTCAGCCGGTCCGGGCTCCTCAGGCTGAGTAAAGGTAAGGCTCTGGCTGTTTATATATCCGTAGGCGCCGTTGGAGGTTTTAACAAAATAATAATCTCCTATAGAGGCGCTGGCAGCGACAGTCACAGCCACGGCGTTATCCAGCGCAGAAGCAGTACCGGCATTCGCATAAGGCTGCTTAAGCAGATTAACGTCCTCAGTTGTATACATTGTTACCCATAAATCCTCTGAAATGGGCTTGCTGCCTGCAAAGGGCTGAGTAAGATTTAAGGAGCAGTAGCCTATAAGCCCGTTCAGCTCCGCATCCTCGCTCCTGACTCTCACCAGCGACCATGGGGTATTTATTCCCTCCTCTATTATCTCAATAAGACCATAGAGAGGTATTTCGGCTATAAGGTCGTATTGGGTAGAGGGACCGCTCCTGAGATTGAGCCCGTCCGGATAGGTTACCTGCACGGTCCGGAATTCGTTCTCCTCGGGCGCGTCAATCTGCTCGTCCGAGAGCATGTCCAAATCCAGCCAGCCAATATAGCCGTCCTGAGTCATTACTACCGCCTGAGAAATATCCGCAGCGGTAAAGAGCACGGTTACAGGCTGATTAAAGGACAGATACATGCCGCTGACCTGCGAATCAGTCTCCGACTGGGAAACCGAGGTTAAATACAGACCCGCCGCGTTTACATATTTAACGGGGAATTCCCTCGAATAATAGCTCTCCGAATCGCTCTGGCTGACGCGGTATACGCGGGAATAATCATTCAATATCCAGCCTACCGTCCGAGAGGAAGCGCTTACATTTGTTACGTCGGACACAGCCGCATATTTTACGCCGTCGTCTGTCTGCATAATATAAAGGATATAGGCGGTTTGGGCATTAAGCGCGGGAATTTCCTCTACTGTACCCGTCCCGTCAACCGACATATAATAAGCGTCCGGCTCATAGGGCGCCCAAATTTCAAGATAATCCATGTCCTTAAAGGGCGAGCTTACTGTTTCTGACGCGGACAGAGCGGAATTGGGCACGTAGCCCACATAGCCGTCGGGATGCTTTACAACGCTCCAGCCTGAATCATCCACATCATATTCATACAGCTTGACCTGGAGATTCAGCGGCAGAGAAGCTATATTATCCGACTCCACATCGGGCAGCTCGTAAAGCAAGCCCGCTTCCATTATATAAAGGGTGCTTCCGGCCTCCGGATTTTGAACAGGCTCAGAGAGCGCAGGCGGCTGGGCAAAGGAGGTTATATTTTTTACCTCATAGCTTACTATTTCGGAATATTCGCCGTTTTGCACGCTGCGCGCCTCTATAAGGGCATTAGCGCTTATGCTCAGGGGCTGGGAATATTCCTGCCACTGCCCGGAATCTATACGGTATTCCACGCCGGCAGCGCCGTCCGGAACAGTTATGATTACGCTTACCGGCCCCGAGGTTACCTCTTCAATAGACGGGCTGGCTGTAATTTCAGGCGGAGCAAGAGAGGAAGCCTCCTCTATAACCACCTCATACTGAGCCGTTTCAGAAACCTCGCCCGCGGCATTATAGCACTTAGCGTAAATCGTAAGGCTCTGGGTTATAACCAGGCTGCCCGTATAATCCAGCCATTGGCCGTTTTCGCCTATGCGGTACTGTTTTACCACAGCGCCGGCCGGATAATTTATAGTAATGGTATAGCTGGCGCTGGGCACCGAGCTGTCGGGCTGGCTGGTAAAGGTAGGCGCCGCCGGAGGCAAGGATACTTCATATGTATCAACTTCCGAAACGTTGCCCGCCTGATCGTAGCACCGCGCCTCTATTGTCCCGCTTTGCGAAAGGATAAACGCCTGAGTATACGTTTGCCAGGCGCCGCCGTCTATGCGGTACTGCTTAACAAACGCGTCCTCGGGATAATTTATGCTGACGCTAATACCCTCTTCTACAGCCGCAGCTGAAATTTCGGGCGCAGAAGGCGGAGTTTTATCTATATTTGAAATGGTATAGGTTGCGCTGGGCGATAAAAGATTCTGACCGTCGTAATAACGCGCCGAAACCGTGCTGTTTAATTCCACCGTAAATGGAGCGGTATAATTCTGCCAGGCCCCGTTATTTATGCTGTATTGCTTTACTGACGCTTCAGAAGGATAAGTAATTGTGACTGTGACGTTTTGATTGGTAATGGATTCGGGTTCTATAGAAATAACCGGCGGTGAAAGAGAAGGCCCTTGAATTGTCCAGTACTGAGTATTGCTGCTCGCGTTTGCGCGCTGGACCAGTATTGAGCCGGCGCTGTTGTTCTGGCTGGCAGCAGAGTAATTCCTGTCGCTGCTCTTTGACTTCAAAATATAATAATTACCCTGCTTAACTATGTTCCAGCGCTTATTAGCCGCATCGCTGTCGCTGGTAATTATAAGATTTTGATTGCCCTCGCCGCTTGACTGAACGGCCAGCACCATATTATCATTCAGGGCGGAAACAATTTTATAATAGCCGCCCTCTGTCAAAACAAACTTCCAGCGGTAATTGCCCGTTTGAAGCACGGAGTTTTGAGTAACATTACTGTTATTTGAGCCTGAGGTATACATATACAGACCGCTTGAGGCGTTTTGAATATTGTATATTGTATTTTCCTCTATGCCCGCCGCCGCCGAAGGATAACTTACCGCCGTATCGGTCGGCTGCTGTACGGCGACAGAATCGTGAACATAATTCCAGGCCTGGGAATAAGCGTTATATACCTTAAAGTACCGGCCTGATTTTGTGCCGTCCCATTCCATATACGCGCCCGAGGCATATTCGGTAATGGTGCCGCCTCCTGCCGAGGAACGAACGTTTACGCAATAATCGTCCTCTTCATAAACCAATTTGACAAGCTTTGTGCCCGTCTGAAGAATAGTAATATAATCAGCCGAGCAATAGCCAACTTCATTGCGGTAATTTACTCCGCCCGTTCTGTAATAATAACGAACCTTACCCTCAGTTTACAAGGAACTGCACGCCTCAAAACGGGATAATTTCTTCATTTTCTGCGTTATACTCAATCAGCATACCTCCTAGTACGCTTTTTCGTTTACCTTGAAAATGAAGAAATCCTTTTTCTTTGAGCTCTCCAGAGTCAGAAGGCATAGAATTTGCGCCGGGTAAAGGGCGCTTGAACGAGAAATATACATGGGGCGTACTTGGAATCAAAGCAGCGCGGCAGGACGTAAATTATATGCCTTCTGACCGTATTCTTTGTAAACTGAGGGCAGCATATCGTCTAATCAACGGTATGTTTTTTTATTATTGACAAGGGAATACACGCCTCCAGCGGTCTGATTTCGGCATTTTCTGCGTCATCGTCAATGGGTG
>OGCQ01000261.1_pt1 | contig 97774 bp, 88 predicted proteins | sample 1570161 | NCBI WGS metagenome assembly OGCQ01 (sample SAMEA4384402, study PRJEB24528) | human gut metagenome | reverse complement strand
CCGGCAGCGGCAGCATTACAACAACTGGTAATATAAGCGGCGGTACTGAAGTAAACGTTCATTCTGATAATGGCGCAATTAACATCGGCGATGCAAGCGGCAATGGTACTGTAAACGCTGGAACTGATGTAAGCATTACTACTGACGAAGGTGCTATTACAACTAAAGGTAGCATAACTGGCGGCAGCAACGTAACCGTTGATGCAGGTGCAAGCGGCATTATTAAACTCGGCGGTGCTGTAATGGCCGAAACCGGAAACGTTAATGTTGAAACAGACAGCGGTACAATTACAACTACGGGCAATGTAACCGGCGATGACAAAGTAATTATTAACAGCGGTGCAGGCGATGTAACTGTTAATGGTAATGTAACTGCTGCAAATGAAGAAGTTAAAGTTACAACCGGCAGCGGCAGCATTACAACAACTGGTAATATAAGCGGCGGTACTGAAGTAAATGTTCATTCGGATAATGGCGCAATTAACATCGGCGATGCAAGCGGCAATGGTATTGTAAATGCAGGTACTAATGTTAATATTACGACACACAGCGGTGCAATTACTACAACTGGTGCAATTACTGGTGGCAGCAATGTAAAAGTTGACGCAGGCACTCTTGGAAATGTAAGCCTCGGCGGAAGTGTAACAGCAAATACCGGTAATGTTAATGTTGAAACCGACAGCGGTACAATTACAACTACCGGCAACGTAATCGGCGATGACAAAGTAATTATCAACAGCGGCGCAGGCGATGTAACTGTTAATGGTGATGTAACTGCTGCAAATGAAGAAGTTAAAGTTACAACTGGTGGCGGTGATATTACAACAACAGGAACAATTAGTGGTAACACTGATGTAAAAGTTGATGCAGGTACAAGCGGAAGCATTGATCTTGGCGGCAGTGTAACAGCAAATACCGGTAATGTAGAGGTTGAAACTGACAGCGGCACAATTACAACAAGCGGTAACGTAACCGGCGGCAACGATGTAAATGTAACCAGCGGCAGCGGCGCTATTAATCTTGGTGGTAATGTAAATGCAGAAGCCGGATTAGTTAACGTAACTACCGGTAGCGGCAGCATTACAACAACCGGTAATGTAAGCGGGCACAAAGATGTAACGCTGGAAAGTGTTAACGGTGATATTACTGTTGGCGGTTATACGGAATCTGAAGTTGAAAATGTAACTGCTAACGTTAAAGGTGATGGCAATATTGAGTTTACTGGTGAAGTAAGTGCCAGCGGCGATGTACAGGCAGAAGTAACCGGCGAAGGTGATATTAGCACCGGCAGCAGCGCTTCTGTAAGCGGCACGGATATTACCTTTACCACTAATAACGGCAGCATTACAACCGGCAGCAGCCTTACTGCTGATAAGAATATTCAGCTTACAACTAACACCGGCAATATTACTACTGGTGCAGATTTGACGGCGAATGAAAATGTTGACCTTAATGTTAACACTGGCAACATTACTTTCGGCGGCGATGTAAACGCAGGCAGTGAAAATGCTGTAAACGGCAATATCACAATTGATATTACTAACGGCGGCAGCATTAAAGATGCGGATAATAAGGATAATAAACTCACAGCTATCGGGCCTGAAGGCAGCGAAACTGCGGGCAACATTATCATCACCACCGGCGGTGCGGGCGACGTTGATTTGTACGACCTGTATGCTACCAACGCAGCAAGGATTGACATCGCTGACGGCAGCCTGACATTGCATGAAATTAACGGTGAACTTGTAGCTATGCAGCTGCGCACGGAAGGCAAGAACATGAATGTTGAGAATATCGTAGCAGGTACGCAGATTGTGCTTACAGGCAGCGATATGACTCTTGACCAGATTGCTCAGCGTCCGGATGCAGATGGTATGCTGGTTATTACACCTGATAATGCAGAAGCAGATAAACCGATTGATAACTTTACTATCGGCGATATTAAAACCAACAGCGACAGCGGAATCCGCTTTGACCGCCTGTGGGTAAATAACTCCGATATCCATATCAGTGAAGGCCAGCTGTGGTTTGACAAACTGTATGTTGAAGATAACGCGCACTTCAGCAATGATGAAATGACTGCAGCAATTTACGGCAAACCGCCTCTGCGTGATGGCAGCGACAGCGTTTACTGGATTAACACCGAAGAGAACCGTCCGGAAAGCAGCCTTGATATGTGGCTGAACGGCACGGGTGACTGGATGTACCTGCGCTTTACCGATGACCATATTCAGGAAAGCAATGGCATCCTGCTGACTCTGGATGAATATGATTATGTTTACGATCAGCGCTTCACGGCAGAGAACCATCTGCGCTGGCAGCATGGGCGTTACCTTGACGAGGACTGGAAACAGGCATACGGCTACGGATTATCGCTGCATAACCGTTACGGCCTGATTGATTATCAGGAATTTACCGAAACAAACGCCGGTGCTGATGAAGTTGCTGTAGAAGCTTAACAAAAACTAATATCCGGGGGCTGTATGCCTCCGGGTATTACAAATAATTTTGGAGGTCAGGCATGAATAAAAAAGCGGAATCTTTTAAAAAGTATCTTGATGACAAAAAAATTACCTGTTTTACTGTTGACGAAATTGCCGGTGATAATTTAAACAGCGTTGTTTTCCGTTCTAACATTGAAATTAACGGGCAGCAACTGCCGACTATTGTTGTTTTAGACAGCAGTATTTACGGCATGGTGCGTGTGCTTGTTGCACCGCGTGTTTTAAACGATGCCAACGAAGCAGGGCTTTTAAAGGAACTTAACCGCCTTAACAAAGGGTTTAAGTCGTTTAAATATTATTTTGATGATAACGGCTCACTTGTTTTGGATTGCTGTGTTTTGCTGCCCGGCAGCGAAGCGGACGGCGATTTGATTTACACTATGTTTGATGTTATCATCCGCCATTTAAGCAGCGAATACAAAAAACTGATGCAGCTTATCTGGCAGTGATAGTTTTTGAAAGCCTTAAAAATGAAAAGTACTAAAAAACGCCGTTTAACCCCGGCGTTTTTTACTGTTTTAAATAAGTGTACAAACACTGATTGAGTTCACTGTTTTTATTATATTCTTTACATTTTGAAGATTAATTTGCAAAAGTTCACAAAAATTTACGGTTTTTGTTGACAGAAAAGAATTTTGGTGATAAATTTCAAGCTATATTATTATTTTATTTTAAGGGAAAGAGGTAAGTATCATGACAGGATTAATGTTGTTAGGTATCGCATTAGTCGTGTGTGCATGCGGCTATTTTATCTATGGCCGCTGGCTTGTAAGACTGTGGGGCGTAGATCCCAATGCAAGAACACCGGCTTATGTGCATGAGGACGGCAACGACTACGTCCCCTCCTCCAAATTTACGGTTTTTGCGCATCAGTTTTCGTCCATTACGGGCGCAGGCCCTGTAACAGGCCCGATTATTGCCGCTATGTTCGGCTGGGCGCCGGTAATGCTTTGGCTGATGATTGGCGGCATCTTCTTCGGTGCCGTGCAGGATTTTACCGCGCTGTACGCTTCCGTTAAAAACGAAGGCAAATCAATGGGCATGCTTATTGAACAGTACATCGGCAAAACCGGCAAAAAAATGTTCCTTTTGTTCTCGTGGCTGTTTACCCTGCTTGTAACCGCTGCTTTTGCGGATATTGTTGCCAGCACCTTCAACGGCTTTAAGGCAGACGGCGGCCTTGCAACCCCTAATGCCGCTGCGGCTTCCATTTCGATGCTGTACATTGTTGTTGCCATTGCCTTCGGCTACTTTTTAAAGAAATGCCCTCTGGCAGAAGGCCCGAAACTGGCAGTTGCCATTGTTTTGATGATTGCCATGCTGTGGGCAGGCATTGAATACCCGCTGTATTATGATAAAACAACCTGGCTTTATGTAGTTTTTGCTTATATGTTTATGGCGGCAGTAATGCCGATGTGGCTTTTAATGGAGCCGCGCGATTATTTAAGCGTATTTTTGCTTTTAGGCATGATTGCCAGCGGTGTTATCGGTGTTATCTTCACCAACCCGTCTATCGAACTGCCGGCGTTTAACGGCTTTGTTGTTAACGGCCAGCCGCTGTTCCCGATACTTTTCATCACCATCGCCTGCGGCGCTGTGTCGGGCTTTCACAGCCTGGTATCTTCCGGCACTTCTTCCAAAACCGTTTCCAACGAAAAAGACATGCTCTTTATCGGTTACGGTTCAATGCTTATTGAATCCATCCTTGCAGTTGTTTCGCTTATCGTTGTAGGCGCTGCTGCAACCGGCGGCGTAATGCCCAAAGGCACGCCGTTCCAGATTTTTGCCGGTGCCGTTGGCGGCTTTATGGGCATGTTCGGTCTTTCCGCGCACGTTGCCACCTGCGTAATTACCATGTGCGTATCCGCACTTGCGCTTACCACGCTCGATTCCGTTGGGCGTATCGGCCGTATGTGCTTCCAGGAACTTTTCACTTCCGGCAAACCGGAAGAAATGAGCGGCCTGCAGAAAGTTTTAACCAACAAATATTTTGCAACCGTTATCACCCTGTTCTTCGGTTATCTGCTCTGCCTGGGCGGCTACATGAACGTATGGCCGCTGTTCGGTGCAGCCAATCAGCTGTGCGCAGCGCTGGTATTCATTTCGCTTTCGGTATTCCTTAAAGTTACCGGCCGCCAGGGCTGGATGCTTTATGTGCCGATGGGCTTTATGTTTGCCGCAACCATGAGCGCGCTTGCCATGAGCATTTACGGCATTGTCAATAAACTCGTTACCGGCGCACCGTTTGGCATGCTTACCGACGGTTTGCAGCTTGTTGTTGCCATTGCCCTTATTATTCTGGCACTTTTAATTGCCACCAACGGGCTTAAAACTTTGTGCGGCAGCAAAGCCGGAAGCAAAAACGAAACCGCAAACGCATAATTAAATGTAAAAATTTTGTGGCGCAGCCTGTAATACGCACGGGCTGTGCCTTTTTATGCGATTATTTTTTTACTGCATACTGTTTTTTTAATCTGAATTGTGTTAGAATTATTACATAGCCATTTTATCTTGGGAGGTAAGAGAATGAAAAAATTATTTAATCTGTTAATGGTAGCCCTGATGGCTGTATGTTTTGCTGTTCCCGCTATGGGCAAAGCCGAAGCCGCTAAAGTTGTAGTACTTCCTCTGGTTAACAACTCCGGTTCCGAAACCGCAGGCCAGATTTATATCAGCGGCGCTATTCAGCTGTTCGATTATCCTGAATACGAACTGCTTGAAAATGACGCTACCAACGATGCTATTGCAGCTGAAAACATTGGCAAAGACGGCGCTTCCAAAGACGCTATGGTACGCATTGCCAAAGCATCCGGTGCAGACCTTGTTGTCGGCATGGTTCTTGATACCTGCGAAGACAACCCGGTATTCCCGAGCGCAGAACGCATTCTGAAACTTGACATCACCGGCAAAACCTATGCTTACAGCGCAGTAAACGGCAAGTTCTATGAACACCGCATTTATGAGGACAAAGAAATCGACGAAACCCTTACCAGCCGCTGGGATTGGGTAAGCGAAGAATTTGGCCGCTGCGTAACCCGCGAAATGAAACGCGTTGACAAAGCATTTATGGAAAATGACTTTTAATTAACGGCTGATATTCGGGCTCCTGCTTTTGGGCAGGGGCCTTTTTATTTTGCAGGTGGAAAAAATTATGTCTATATGGTAAAATTAAATGATAGAGTCAGCTTTATCTTAACGGAATTATTATATAGACAGGAGGATGGCACTTTGAATAATGACATCCATATAGTTTTGGACAGCATTGCTTCCGCCGCGGAAACTCCGCTGGCGCATGACGCACGCTGCCATATTTTGCAGCTTATTTTCCGCCATAAAGCGGTTGAATGGCGCGACGGCGAAAAAACGCCGGAAGAAATGTTTAAAATGGTGAAGGAAAGCGGCGAACTGCCGAAAACTTCGCAGCCGCCGGTTGGCGAGTTTTTGGATTTGTTTACGAGCCTTGCCGAAGAAGGAAAGAAAGTTATAGGTATTTTTGTAGACAGCGTTTTAAGCGGAACTTACCATACCGCCTGCATGGCAGCGCGGCAGGTAATGCAGGAAATTCCCGGTGCCGATATCCGCATTTTCGACAGCCTTACGGCGGCAACGCCCATCAGCGCACTGGCGCTTGATATTTTGAAAAAGGCCGATGAAGGCGCCGGTATGGATGAACTGGAAGCGTTTATTAACGGCGCCATTGCACGCACAGAAACCTGTTTTTCGGTAAATACGCTGGAATATTTGCAGAAGGGCGGGCGCATAGGTGCTGTTGGCGCGCTGCTCGGAAGCCTTTTGGGCATACGCCCGGTAATAACTTTGGATAAGGAAGGCAAGCTTGTTGTAGCGGCCAAATGCCGCACCCGCAGCAAGGTGCTTAACACAATGCTTGAAATTTCTTCTTCGCACGGAGAGCTTGAAAGAATCTGCATTGCCCATGAAGGCGCAGAAAAAGATGCCGAATATCTTTACGGAGAAATGACTAAGCGTTATCCCGGTGTGCCGGTACTGATGACGGGCATCGGCGCTGTTTTGGCTACCCATTTGGGCCCCGGCTGCATTGGGCTTTTTGTACGTACCAAAGAATAAATCCGGCACGGCCGAAAATAAAAAGGCAGGGCTATCTGCCATAATCAAGGAGTGAAGATGAACTTAACACAGACGGCTGTAATTAACGGCCACGATATAAAAAATATGCTGTTGGGTGCTTATGCGGCTTTTGCCGCCGGTTACCGGCAGATTGACGAATTAAATGTGTTCCCGGTGCCAGACGGCGATACCGGGACGAATATGATGCGCACCATGGAAGTGGTGCACCGTGCGCTTTTGCCGCTTGATACGGATTCTGCGGCGGAGGTTGGCGCAGCGGCTGCCAAAAGTGCCATTATGGGCGCGCGCGGCAACAGCGGCGTAATACTTTCGCAGCTTTTGCGCGGCATTGGGCGCGGGCTGGCAGGCAAAGCGCGCGTTACAGGCAACGAGCTGGGCAAGGCTTTTCAGTTTGGCATTTTATATGCCTACCGCAGCGTTGCCAAACCGGTGGAAGGCACCATTTTAACGGTGGCGCGCGGCATAGCCAAAGAGGCCTACCACGCAGTGCGCCGCGGTGAGGACTTTACCGAAATTTTAACCGAAGCCATTGCAGGCGGCAAAAAAGAACTGGCACGCACGCCGGAGCTTTTGCCAGCTTTAAAAGCAGCAGGTGTGGTTGATGCCGGCGGCCAGGGCCTGATTGTATTTTTGCAGGGCTGCTTAAACGGCCTTCTGGGCAAAAACTTGCCGGAGGAAAATGAGCAGCACATATCCGTTAATAAAATTGCCGCCCTGCCGGCAGAAGAAGTTGACTTAACAAATCCGTACTGCACGGAATTTATTGTAAAAAATACGGCAGTGGATGATAAAATCGTGCGCGCGGCTTTGCAGGCAATGGGCAATTCGCTTATTGTAGCGGCAATGGATGACGTGGTAAAAGTGCATATCCATACCGCTAACCCGGGCGCTGTTTTGCAGCAGGCACTTGAATGGGGCACGCTGCACGATATTAAAATTGACAATATGGCAGAGCAGCACGAACACTGCGTATTCAATGCGGCGGCAGTGCAGCAGCAGGCACCCAAAAAAGAAGGCACGGGCCTTGTAAGCGTGGCGGCAGGCAGCGGCATTGCGCAAATTATGCTGGCGCAGGGTGTTGATGAAATCATCAGCGGCGGGCAGAGTATGAACCCGCCTGTGGAAGAATTTGTACACGCTATTGAAAACGGTGCTTACAGTAAATATATTATTCTGCCCAACAATAAAAACATAGTGCTGGCAGCGCAGCAGGCGCAAAAACTGCTTGGCGCAGACCGTGTAAGCTATGTGCCGACCATTAATCTGGCGCAGGGCATTGCCGCTATTCTGGCGTTTGATTCTTCGCAGACGATGGAAGAAAATACTGCCGCCATGACGGAAGCGGCGCAGAGCGCACATTGCGCGGCAGTAAGCATTGCCGTGCGCGACAGCGTTGTTGGCGGGTTGCCCATTATTAAAGGCGATTATATCGGCCTGTTGGAAAATAAAATCGTCTGCACAGGCTCGGGCTTAAACGAAGCGGCCGTGGGCGCGGTGCAGAAAGCCGGTACGGAGTGGGAACTTTTAACCCTGTACTACGGCAGCGATATTACCGAAAACGAAGCGCAAAGCGCAGCGGCAGAACTTGAAAAGCTGTGCCCCGGCGCGGAAGTGCAGGTGCTTGAAGGCGCGCAGCCTTTATACCCGCTGATTATAACTTTGGAATAGCATAAAATTAAGGCATGCAGGCCGCATGCCTTTTGTTTTGGAGGGGACTTATGCAGGAAATCATGCTGGCGATTGTCCTCGGCATTGCCGTGGGGCTCGCCAATTTGCTGAGTTATAAAGTAAAATTTTATTTGAGTAAACTTTCTACGCTGTGCCTGTGTACCATGCTGTTTTGCCTTGGCGCAAAAATCGGCTGTGATGACGCGCTGCTGGCAAAACTGGGTACGCTCGGCGTTCAGGCCGGAGCCATTGCCTTTGGCGCGGTGTGCGGCAGCATACTTTTTTTATCTGCCGCCATTAAACTGCTGGCGCGCCCGGCAGATACAGAGGAGGGCGAGTAATGCTGAGTGTTGCCGTTTCTCTCGTGGGCGGGCTGCTTTTTGGCTATTTGTTTTTGGATACGGGCGTTAAAGACACGCTGGATTTAATTTTAATGTCGGCGCTGGACGTAATGATTTTTATTGCCGGTATCGAAATCGGCAGCAACCGCGGCATCTTAAAACGCATCTGCAACCTGCACAGCGCGCTGCTGGCGCTTGCCATACCTTTGGCGGTAGCCTGCGGCAGCATTTGCGGCGCACTGCTTTTGGGGCATATTGCCGGGCTGAGCGCGTATGATTCGCTGCTTGTCGGCGGCGGGCTTGGATGGTACAGTTTTTCTTCGGTTGTTATCAGTGCTATGTACAGTACGGAAATTGGTACAGTAGCGTTTTTGGCAAATATGATGCGCGAAATTTCCGGTTTCTTTTTAATACCGCTTTTGGTGCGCGTGCATAAATTTCTGGCGCTTGCCCCCAGCGGAGCGGCTACTATGGACAGCGGGCTGCCGGTAGTAATAAAATATACCAACCTGCATGTCGGTATGTATTCCTTCATCAACGGGCTGGTGCTTACCCTCATCGTGCCCGTGCTTATTTCGTGGCTGTTGAGTTTAAGGTGAAAAATATCGTCAATTTATAAAACAAAACCTGCCTTGCGCAAAAACGCCCGGCAGGTTGTTTTATGTTTGTAACTGATTATGCAGTTGTAATTTGTACTGCTCTTTTATATTCGCAAAGTGTTTGCACTGTTTCAGCTATGCAAAAATGCTACTGGCACATGGCAATATGGTTCCCGAGTGAAATCAAGATTAGCGGGTTGTTCATCAACTAACTCTCCATTCCACTCAAGTCCGGTTTTGAAAGCGTTTGCAGCAGCCTTTGCTTCCATTTTTGTTAATAGCAACGCCGCATCCCGGTTTATATCTTCCTCACTGCACTTTGATGGGCTGCCGTATTTGTCGTAATAATAAGTTGGGCCGCAAAGCCAGTAGACCATTTTAGCAGTAACTATATCACAAGCGGGATTCATTACAATTTGTTCAACTGTAAACATTCCATCATCATAATTATAATCTGCAATCATGTAGTGGAGTTCTTCAGCGGATGTGATATGCGAAAATAATTCTGCAATTTCTTTTTTATAAGCTTCAAAACCTATTTCTCTTTGACGGCAGAATCCTTTGTAAAATTCTTCTTCCTCACAGCCTTCCATTTCATCGTCAAACTCATCTTGTTCCATGTCTAAATAATATTCATCTCCAGCACAAGACGCACGTTCCATAAGAATATCAAGTTCTTTTTTTCTTTCTTCTGACAGCATGATAATATCCTCCTTAATCTAATATATACATTGAATTGAGGTTTATTATTCTAATTATATTTTAACATAAATAATTAAGAAAAAATTTTAATGTGGTATATGAATTATCAAAAATTATTAAATTTACATAGGCATCATAAGGCTGTTATAAAACTAAAATTGGCTTTGTATAAAAAGTAACAGCAGTAAAAACTAACTTAATAAATAATAAACTTAATTATAATTAAAAACGTAAATATAATCATATACAAATAAAACAAAACCTGCCTTGCGCAAAAACGCCTGGCAGGTTATTGTATTTCTGCTATAAGCAGGATATTTAGTTTTTATTTCTTGCGGCGGCACGTTTCAGGCTTAAGCCGATACGGTTGCGCGCTTCGTCGATGCTTATAATTTCCGCTTCTACAATATCGCCGACGGCAACAACGTCAAGCGGATGGTGGAAGCGTTTATCCGACAGTTCACTGCGGTGCGCAAAGCCGCTGGTTTTTAAGCCTATATCGATAAATGCGCCAAAGTCTACCACGTTTTGCACGCGCCCTTTAACAATGCTGCCAATGGCAAGGTCACTTAATTTGGCAACGTGTTTGCGTGTTAATGGCGGCGGAGTGTCCTCGCGCGGGTCGCGCCCGGGGCGTGCCAGTGCTGCCAAAATATCCGTAACGGTGGGCAGCCCGGCATCAAGCGTTTTGGCTATCTGTTCAGCGTCGGCGTTTGCGGCGGCGTGCTGCAATTCTGCGCCGGTGCAGTCCTTTAAGCCAAAGCCCAAAAGTTTAATAATTTCTTCCGTCAGCTTGTAGCTTTCCGGGTGTACGCTGGTGTTGTCAAGCGGGTTTTGCGCGCCTGCAATGCGTAAAAAGCCTGCGCACTGCGTAAAGGCGGCGGGGCCAAGCCTGCTTACTTTTAAAAGTTCTTTGCGGGCGGTAAAGCTGCCGTGTTCATCGCGCCAGGCAATAATGTTTTTGGCAACGGTTGGCGAAACGCCTGCCACATAGCTTAAAAGTGCTGGTGAGGCGGTGTTAAGTTCCACGCCAACGTGGTTAACGCAGCTTTCCACAACGCCGGTGAGCGTTTCGGCCAGTTCTTTCTGGTTTACGTCGTGCTGGTACTGCCCTACTCCAATGGCCTTTGGTTCAATTTTTACAAGCTCCGCCAGCGGGTCCTGCACGCGGCGTGCTATGGAAACCGCGCCGCGCAGCGAAACGTCAAGTTCGGGCAGTTCTTCGCGTGCCAGCTTGGAGGCGGAATACACGGAAGCGCCTGCTTCGCTGACAATGGTGTAGGCAATGTTAAGCCTGTGTTTTTCAATCATCTGCGAGGTAAATTCTTCCGTTTCGTAAGAAGCGGTGCCGTTGCCGATGGCAACAAGCGTTACGCCGTAAGTGTTTACAAGGTTTAAAAAGCCTGCTTCGGCCTGTGCCTTTTGTTTTTCGCTGCCGGTAATGTATAAAGCGTCTGTGGCCAGTGTTTTGCCCTGCGGGCTGATGACAGCCGCTTTGCAGCCGGTACGGTAGCCGGGGTCAAGCCCGAGCACGGTATGCCCGGCAACAGGCTGCTGCAATAACAGCTGGCGCAGATTGGCCGCAAAAATGCTGATGGCCTGCTTTTCGGCCTTTTCGGTAAGTTCGTTTCTTATTTCACGCTCCAGCGAAGGAAAAATAAGGCGTTTGTAGCTGTCGGCAAGTGCCGCTGTATACATTTCCGTCCATACGGTGTGCTGCTGTATTTTAAGTTTGCGCGCCAGTTTTTCGGTCATAATTTCGGCGGGATATTTAAGGCTTACTTTTAAGAGCCCTTTGTTTTCGCCGCGGTTTAGTGCCAAAATGCGGTGCGGCGGCAGGCGGTGTACGGGTTCGGCATAATCCGCGTACATTAAAAAGTCTTTGGCTTCTGTTTCGTCTGCGCCAAGCGCCGATGCAAGCTCGGCGTTCTTCCACAGTTCGCGGCGTATAAAATCACGCACGGCGGCGTTATCCGAGATGTTTTCGGCAACGATGTCCATTGCTCCCTGCCATGCTTCTTCGGCGCTGTTTACGCCTTTTTCCGCATCAATATGCAGTGCGGCAAGTTTTTCAAGCGGCAGCGGTGGCTGTACCTGCTGCGTTATAAGTTCTGCCAGCGGCTCCAGACCTTTTTCGCGGGCTATCTGCGCGCGGGTGCGCTTTTTGGGGCGGTAGGGCAGGTATAAATCTTCAAGCTCCTGCATTTTTACTGCGGCGTCAATCTGTGTTTTAAGTTCCGGTGTCAGTTTTTCCTGCGCTTCAATGGCGGCAAGTATTTCCGCACGGCGTTCTTCCAGCTGGCGCAGGTATTTGGCACGTTCTTCAATGCTGCGCAGCGCTTCTTCGTCCAAAGTGCCGGTGGCTTCTTTGCGGTAGCGCGCAATAAAGGGTATGGTGTTGCCTCCGTCCAAAAGTTCCAGCGCGGCGTGCACCTGCTGCGGTTTTACTTTCAGCTCGGCTGCTATAATTTGTTCAATAGTCATGGCGTACCTCGTTTTACAAAAATAATATTACTACATTCGCCGCGGTCAGGAAAAATCCTTGTGGCGTTTTAGTGAAATATTTTTGTCAACGGATAATGAATATTGACAGAGAAAATCTTATTTAATATAATTATTAAAAAGATTTATTAAGGCTGCATTGCTTTAAGGGCAATGCCGGAAGGAGGAGCTTATGTTAACTAACAGCGAACTTACTGCTATTTTGCGCGAAAACGGCTATAAAGTTACGCCGCAGCGCCTGGCTGTGTACGAAACGCTGGCAGCAACGCATGAACATCCCAGTGCTGAAATGCTGTACAAAACGCTGCGCCCCAAATATCCTTCCATGAGTTTTGCTACCGTATATAAAACCGTGGAGATATTAAACAGGCTGCATGTCATCCAAATCATCAATACCGGTGAGGACAGCTTCCGCTATGATGCCGACATCAGCGACCATCACCATGTGCAGTGCACCTGTTGCGGCAAGGTAGAGGATTTGTTTAATGTTGATTACAGCGGTATTATGGCACAGGCCGAAAAAGAAAGCGGCTACAAATTAAGCGGGCAGCAGTTCTATTTTTACGGAGTCTGCGAAAATTGCCGCAAAAAACACTGAGCGTACTGAAAGGACCCCTTTTGGGGTCCTGTTTATTTTTCAGTGGGAAATAAAAGTTACAAATATTTAAAAAAATTTACTTTTTTATCAATCTTAAGTGCTTAACTTTTGCTATAATTATAAGGTATAAAAGTAAAAATGGGGAGGATTAACTATGGAACTTGCCCAAAGAATTGAACATACATTATTAAAACCAGAAGCAACCGTTAAAGATATTATGCGCCTTTGCGACGAAGCGCAGAAATACCACCTGTACGCCGTATGCGTAAATCCGTGCTATGTGCCGCTGGCAAAGCACCTTTTGCAGGGCACGGAGGTAAAAGTTGTAACCGTGGTTGGTTTTCCGCTGGGCGCAACTTTCAGCAGCGTTAAAGCGCTGGAAGCAAAAACGGCAATGGAAGAACATGCTGATGAAATTGATATGGTTATGAATGTTTCGGCCTTTAAAACAGGCGATTATGCTGCCGTAACGGAAGATATCCGCCGCGTGGTGGAAGCAGCGGCGCCCTGCCCGGTAAAAGTTATTATCGAAGCAGCGTACCTTACTCCGCGTGAAAAACGCACTGCCTGCCGCATTATTGCCGACGGCGGCGCAAAATTTGTAAAAACCTCCACCGGTTTCGGTAAAGGCGGAGCAACTGTGGAAGATGTAAAACTTTTGCACGAAGAAGCAGGCAAGTATGGTTTAAAAGTTAAAGCCGCAGGCGGAATCCGCGATGCGGAAACTGCCAAAGCCATGGTTGAAGCAGGCGCCGACCGCATAGGAACCAGCGCAGGCGCAGCCATTGCCGCAGGTGAAGCATGACGGGCGAGTTTAAAATTTCCGTGCTGGCCAGCGGCAGCAAAGGCAATGCCACCATTATTACAGCAGGCGGCAAAAACTTTTTGATAGATGCCGGTATCAGCTGCCGTCAGCTTACGCAGCGCATAAAAGAAACCGGCATGCAGCCGGAGGATTTGGACGGTGTGCTTTTGACGCACGAACACCGCGACCATATCAGCGGCCTGCCGGTATTCAGCCGTAAATACCACTTGCCGGTGTTTGCCAACGAACCGACCTGGCGCAGTTTGCCGCAGCGCAGTGAAATGGAACGCAGCTGCTGCCGTCTGCTGCCAAAATGCCTGGAAACGGAAGGGCTGAAAATTGAAAACTTTGCCGTTCCGCATGACGCGGCAGGTGCCGTAGGCTACGTGTTCAGTTATGCTGGTGCGCGCTGCGTGTACCTTACGGATGTTGGTTTTATTACGGAAGAAATTAAAAATAACGTAGCCGGTGCGGATACACTGGTGCTTGAAGCAAACCACGACGAAGAAATGCTTAAAAAAGGCATTTACCCATATGCCTTAAAGCAGCGCATTCTGGGCACGCGCGGGCATTTATCCAACAAAGCCGCGGGCTGGCTGCTTTCGCAGATGGAGCGGCTGCCGGGTGAAGTAATACTGGCGCATCTCAGCCAGGAAAACAACACGCCGGAGCTTGCGCTTAAAACGGTGCGCGGAATTTTGGATGCAGGAGAAACCGGCGGGGATACGCAAATATATGTAGCCTCGCAGGATAAAATAGTAAAAAATTATTGAGGGGTGTAAAAAATGCAGAAAACATTGCTTAAAAAATCAATGAATTTATTTTTGTGCGGCATATTAAGCACGGCCGTACTTTTAGGCGGCTGCGGCATCGGCAACACTGCCAATACGCAGAAAGAAGAACAGCCTGCCGCCGCAGTTCAGCAGGAAGTAAAACTTTCCGGCGCGCGCAATACGCCGGTAGTGGTAGCGGCGCAAAAAGTTGGCCCTGCCGTTGTAGGCATAACCAACAAAGCCTATGTGCGCGACTTTTTTAACCGCGTGCAGCTTACTGAGCGCGGCACAGGCAGCGGCGTTATTTATGACAAAAGCGGCCTGATTGCCACCAACAACCACGTTGTGGAAGGTGCGCAGGAAATTATCGTGAGCCTGACGGATGGGCGCAGCGTTAAAGGCAAGGTGCTTGGCGCAGATGCCGCAACAGACCTTGCCGTTGTTAAAATTGATGTTGATGAAGATTTGCCGGTAGCCAAGTTTGGCGATTCTTCCACCTTGCAGGTTGGCGAACCCGCCATTGCCATCGGCAACCCGCTTGGGCTGGAATTCCGCGGCAGCGTAACGGTTGGCGTTATCAGCGCGTTGAACCGCTCTATCGAACTGGGCGACCGCAAGTTTAACCTTATTCAGACAGATGCCGCCATTAACCCCGGCAACTCCGGCGGTGCGCTTGTTAATGCCGACGGCGAGGTTGTAGGCATTAACTCTGCCAAAGTAGCGGTAAGCGGCGTTGAAGGCATTGGTTTTGCCATCCCGGTAAACTCCGCCAAACCTATTTTGGACGAGCTTGCCCAGCACGGACGCATTGCGCGCCCCTATATCGGCGCCAGCCTGATTGATAAAGATATTTCCGCACGTTATGGCTTTGACCTTGATTTGCACGGCGGCATTTTTGTAATGAAAATTGTTACCGGCGGCCCTGTTTATAACGCAGGCATGCGCCCCGGCGACATTATTTTAACCTTTGACGGCGCTAAAGTAGAAACCGTGCCTGAACTGCGCACCAAACTTGCAGAAAAGAAAGTTGGCGACACCGTTGCCATTGTTGTGCTGCGTGCAGGCATTGAGCGCACCTTGCAGGTAACTTTGCAGGAAATGCCGGAGGGAAACTGATATGAAAATCAGCCTCGTCTGCGTAGGTAAAATTAAGGAAAAATACCTTACCGAAGGCATTGCCGAGTTTACCAAGCGCCTGACGCCGTACTGCAAGCTGGAAACCATTGCCATTGGCGAAGAAAAAATGCTGGATAACCCTTCGCCTGCCGAAAAAGAGCAGGTGCTGGCTAAAGAAACGGAGCGTTTGATAAACGCCATACCGGCAAGCGCTTATGTGGTGCTTTTGGATTTGCAGGGCAAGGAAATAACCTCGCCGCAGCTGGCGGAACTGTTTGACGGCTGGGCGCTGGCGGGCAAAAGTCATATAGCTTTTGTTATAGGTGGAGCGTTTGGCTACACGGACGCTTTGCGCAGACGCGCAGATATGCGTTGGAGCTTTTCAAAACTGACTTTTACGCATCAGATGATACGCCTTTTATTAGTAGAACAAATTTACCGCGCTTTTAAAATAAGCCGCGGGGAGAAGTATCATTGGTGAAAGCAATTTAATAAGAATTAAAATGCCATTGCTTCTTTTAACGGAAGTAATGGCAATTTTTTGTAAAGCAGCTTATATAGCCAACATTACAGCTATGTTCTGTTGTATAATTTATATAATGGCTTAAGGCAAAACAACATATTTATATACAGGAACGGAGTTGCTGCATGTGGTAAAACACAAAGAAAATTTACAGTTTGTAAAAAACAGATTGCTTAGTATGTATGCCAGGCTTGCTGATGGGCATACGCTTTATAAACAGGAAGAAGCCGTAAGGTTTAATTGTTCTTTAAGGTCAATACAAAGAGATTTTGATGATTTGCGGGCATTTATAGCAAATCAAAGCGAGCAAACCGGCGTGGTTCAACAGCTTTTGTATGATAGAAAAGTAAACGGCTATAAGTTAAATCCGCCTGTGCGCAGCTTGTTAAGTAACGAGGAAGCTTTTGCCGCTGTCAAAATATTACTGGAAAGCAGGGCTTTAATGAAAGCAGAAATGTTTCCCATATTAGAGAAAATGATTTCCTGCTGCGTTCCTTATGAGAATCAACGGCACATTAATGAGATGATAGCTAATGAAAAATTTCACTATGCGGAGCTGCACCATCAAACGCTGCTTTTAGGAAAATTGTGGCAGATTTCTCAGGCAATAAAGAAGCAGCAGGAGCTGCAAATAATTTATTGCAGGAAAAACGGCTCTAAAGTTAACAGGCTTGTTAAACCGTTAAGTATAATGTTTTCTGAGTTTTATTTTTATCTGATTGCTGTTATTGATGATAGCAGTACAAAAAAGATAATTTATAAAGAAGGCTGTGAACAATTACCTACTGTGTACAGAATTGACAGGATAAAAAACTGTAAATTAACCGGTACTCGTTTTAAAGTACCGTATGAGAACAGATTTGAGGAAGGAATTTTTAGACAAAGAGTTCAGTTTATGTACACTGGTAAACTGCATAAGGTAAAATTCTGGTTTAGAGGCTCATCTTTAGAAGCTATACTTGACCGTATTCCAACGGCAAAAGTATTAGAGCATTCTGAAAAAGGCTATTTGATTACAGCCGAAGCTTATGGTGAGGGAATGGAAATGTGGCTTAAAAGCCAGGGGAATAATGTAGAATTTGTATATTGAAAAATAAAGGGCAAACCAATAATAGAAAAATTAATATTTGCTGAATAAAAGACGACATTGCCAAGTGTTGTCTATGCCGTCTTTTATAATTATGCATAAAAAATATAGAGATTAAAACAGCTGTTATAAAAGATTATTGTACTGTCAATGATAATAGTAATATTAAAGTATTTTAGTAAATTAATATGTGCATCTTATTGATAACAATCTCTTTATATAAATGTATAAGTATGAAAATTCAAAGTATAGCTTTGTTGCTTAAATCTTAATTTATGGGATAATTTTAATAAGAGGTGAAAGAGGATTGTTTGCTTTAAAATACAAAGAAGTCGGTTTAAAAATTGCTTATTACAGAAAGAAAAAAGGCTATACTCAAACACAACTTGCTGAAATGGTTGGAATAAGCAGCAATTACCTCAGTTTAATCGAGCGTGGCAATAAAGGGCAAAGTTATTCAATGGAAACTTTGTTCAAAATTGCAGAGGCATTGGATGTAAATGCGAACGATTTATTGGAAGGAATATAAATCTCTACATTTTTTGCTCATATATAGCTAATTAATTCAAAATTTGTTTAAAAATCGATTTTTTAGTTTTTATTTTATGCAGATTAATTTTCTGAAAAAATTGTTGATAAATAATATACAAAAGCATGTATATTATTTACAAATAAAACTAATTTAAAATTTTAAGAAAAGAGGATGAATTGATGAAAAAACGGGATTTAACAAAAAAAGTTTTATGCACTGTTTTGGCAGCCAGTGTATTTGGTGTTTTTAGTAACGGAATAGTTGAAGCTGCCAAAGCTTTTGAAAATGGGACGTATCATTTAGAAGAAGGACAACATTATACCGATGATGGAGAAAATGTTTATTTCGAAGATGCTACTGTTACTGTCAATGGCACATATGAAGTGCAGAATGTAGAAATTGAAGGGGATAACAAAATAACAGTTAATGGTGCAGGTGTTGTTAAAGAAGGCATTGATATGGGAATGCGTAAACCAGCGGGTTCGGTTAATGCTGAGTTAGTTGCAAAAAAATGCAAAAATATATGGCATTATTGATATCGCTGCCGGTAAAGCAACATTGGAAAACAGCGAAATTATTTCCGGTAGAGCTTTAGAAACCGAAGAACCTGGAAAATATGTTCAGGAAAATATTCGTGTACATACTGAAGGTAGCGGACAGGGTAAGTTAACACTCAAAAATGTTAATGTTACCGGCGATGTTATGGCGGAATATGATGGTGCTGAAGTTGAAATTACTGGCGGTACTTTTACTGAAGTTGAATATTATGAATATGATGATGGACATAATTCATTAATAGTAGGCAGTGATGGTAAATTTGTTACTGATGGCTATACAGAAGTACATGCTGAAAAGGGCGGTAAGGTAACTATTAATAATGCTGTGCTTAATACTGGTGTATCTGCTTTTGGCAACGATAGCGTAGTAACGGTTAATAACAGCAGCATTAGCACTAAAGGCAGTATTTTTGCATTAGCAGGCGGCCAAATTTATTTAAACGGTGATGCAAATACTGTTTATTCCCTCGGCGGTGAAGATGTTTTTATGGCTTTAACCGGCAGTGAAGATGGTGAGAGCGGCGATGGTTTAATTGTAATAAACGGCGGCACCTTAAAAGCAGAAAATTTAAGATATTTAGTTGGCATAGATAATAATAATCCTTGGGCTTCTAAACTTGAAGACGAGGGCTTTTCAATCACCGAAGGCGGCATTGTATTGCAAGGCAGCGGCGTTATCGAAACCAAAGGCGACCAGATTTTTGAACGTGGCGTAGATGTAAGCAGTGACGAAGCAGTACTTGCTTCTACCTCCGGTGCTGTAACCAATGATGCTATCAGCTATGAAGGCGGTACGTTAAGACTGACTGATGAAAAATACAGCTTAGGTTATGTAAGTTCAGCTCTTGAAAATTTAAAACTTCATCAATCGGGTAGCCAAACACAAATTGTTATGACCGGGAAACTTATAAATGGTCCTACGATTTCCATAGACGAAATTAATAGTGTTGAAGGAAGTTTAAATGGAGCTGTACTGGAGGGTGTGACTGTTACTGCAGATAGTAACTTTATTGTTGGTACAGCAACAAAACCTGAAATTACAGGAGGTATTAATGGCGTAACAGAGATAGAAAAATCAGTAGAAAACGGCTTTGGTGCAGCAAATCTTAATTTAATAGATGTTTCTACTGATGGTCCTATCGGTATGGTTATTACTAACGCTGAAAATGTAACTCTTGGCGATAGTGAAGGTGGTCAATTAATTACTGTTGCCGGTAATGCTTCTGATAATGTAAAAGTAGTAGTAGGACTTGACAATGGTACTAATGTTAATGGCGTACAAAATAAAACGGGTTCTTTTACTATAGGTATTGACAGTAGCACAAGCAACACTAAATATACCTTAACCGGCAGTGTAACTGTTAACAAAGGCAGCGCGCTTAATGTAAACGGGCAAGCTACCGTAACCGAAGGTGTAGAACTTAACAGCGGTTCTGTTAACGTAAATAACGGCACTTTAGTAAGTAAGGATGTTACTGCTACCGGCAAAGTAAATATTACTGGTAATGCAGACATTACCAATTTAACTGTTGTTAAAGGAATTGATGGAACATCTACTGATTCTAGCGTTATCAATGTTGGTAATGACAAGGCAGCAGGTAAAGTAACTGTAAATAACGCTGCACTTAACGGTGCAACAGTATTCCTTGACCCGATGTGGGTTGACGGCACTGAGATTACCGATGCCAGCCAAATGGCTGTTGCAGGCACTGACGGCAAAGTTGCTGCTGACGGTAAATATGTTGTAGGGCGGAACTCCGTAATGAGCTTTGGTGTAGGTAACAACGAAAAAGCGCAGGAAACCTTTGCTAAAACAGGTTTAACCTGGGGCGAAGATGCTACTGCGGGCTTGTATATCAACGGCAGTGTAAATGTAGAGAATGGCGCTGTTGTAGTTGACGGCAGCATGGAAACTACACCGGCAGCTCCTGCTGATGGTACTTTTGAGGCAAAAGCAAATTCCGTTGTGATGGTTAATGGGCAGGCTATTAATGATGAAAATGAGTCTGCGGCTATTACTGAAGCTAAAAATGTTGATGTTGCTGATACCAGTAAACTTTACATTGATGGCGCTAAGAAAGGCGAAACCTATCATGTAATCGCTGGTGCTGATAGTGCTTGGAATGATACAAATATTATCAGCAACAACGCATTGCTTAAATTCGCTGGTGAAAGCAATGCTGACAGCAAATTTGATGTAACTGCAAGCTATGATAAAGTTGATAATGTTTATGGCGCAGGCGCTGTAGAAATTGCTAACATTGTTTATAAAACTTTGGAAACTAAATATGAAGGCGACAAAGCATTCGATTTCTTCAACGCAGCGGCAAATGCTAATAACAATGCAACTAAAGATGCTCAGATTGCAGCCTTCAACAGCGCAGCAAACATGGGCGAACTGGCTGGCGTTAACCACGGTACTTACAGCATGAGCAATGCTATGACTGACGCAGTTGCACATCACTTAAGCCTTGCAACCCACGGTGAACAGGATAAAGACATCTGGGCACATTACATCCATAACAAAGAAGATATTGACGGTATGGATTTCGGTGGTGTTGATGGCAGCTATGAAGCACAGTATAACGGCATTGTAGTTGGCAGCGACTTGTACAAAAACGGTAAAACTACAGCAGGCATTGCTTTAAGCTATGCTGACGGCAACATCAACGGCAGCAATATTGCTTCCAGTACTAAAAATGATGCAGAATACTATGGCGCAAGCTTGTATGGACGCATTGACAATGGTGACAGCGCAATTCTTGGCGATATCAGCTACATGCACAGCGATAACGATATTACTCAAAACAACAGCGGTCACGAAATTACAGCTTCTGCCGACGCTGACGCATTCAGCATTGGTATCCGTGCAGAACAGGCTTATAAAGCCGGTGCAGGCAAATTTGTACCGTATGCTGGCATCCGTTACATGCACCTTGGCGCAGGCGATTACAGCAACAGCCTTGGCATGGAATACAATGCCGATGACCAGAACCTGTGGCTCCTGCCGGTTGGCGTAACTTACAGCGCAGAAGTACAGAGCGGCGACTGGACGGTTAAACCAGTTGCAGAAGTTGGCTATGTATGGACTATGGGCGACCGTGATACCGATATGACCGTAAGCCTTAACGGTGCGGCAGACAGCTTCGGCTTTGAAACTGCTGACAGCGGCAGCTTTATCGGCAGACTTGGTATCGAAGCTGAAAAATCTGATGTAACTTATGGTTTAAGCTACGAATATCAGAAAGGCGATACCGTTAAAGCCAATAAATGGATGGCTAACCTGACCTGGAGCTTCTGATAAAGTTGGTAATTTAACGTAATTTATATTTTTATAAGTTACGTTAAAAACGTACCGATAAAATGATACATAAGAAGTATCATTGGTGAAAGCCAATTTAATAAGAATTAAAAGCCGCAGTTCAAAAGTGAACTGCGGCTTTTTGCCTTAAAGTTATATAAAATCAAAAACTCAATATACTAAAACACCGATAATACCGCTGATGAGCATAAGGCTGATGGCGCCTACTTTGCGGTAGTAGTGCAGGTAAAAAAGTACGGCCAGTACCGGTATGCCGATGGGGTTAAAAGAGCTGCTTTCGCTGGTGGCGTTGTCTATCGGGAAAACGGTAATATTTAAAAAGAAAATTACTGCCGTAATCATAAAGGCAATAACCGCCGGGCGGATGCCGCACAGCGCTTCTTTAACAAGGCGCGACTGGCTGAATTTTTCCAGCGAGCGGGCAACAAAATAAACGATAATAAACGAAGGCAGTGATACGCCGAGCGTTGCAATAAACGAACCCATAAACGCCGGTACAAAATCAGGCCCGCAAACGCGCGCACCTACATAGGTTGCGGTGTTAACGGCAATCGGGCCAGGTGTCATCTGCGAAATGGTGATAATACGCGCATATTCCGCTGCCGGAATCCACCCGTGTGCCAAAACCTCCTGCTGAATAACGCTGACCATGGCAAGGCCGCCGCCGAAGGAGAACAGGCCGATTTTAAAGAACACAAAAAACAAATCCCAGTAAATGCCCATTATTCAGCCCTCCTTCCCAAAAGGCGGTACGCGGCAATGGCGTACAGCGCCGCCGCGATAACGGTGGATGCAATGCCAAAGCCCAAAACGTAAATTTCCGCAACGGAAATTAAAAGTATAGCCCACCCAAGTTTGTTGCTGACGGAGGAAGCAAACATTTTTTTTGTGGCAACTACCAAAAGCACAGTAATAGCGGCGTTAACTCCGGCGAAGAATTTTAAAATATATGTGTTGCTGTCCAGTCCGCTGGAAGCAAACAGCATGGCAATGGCAAAAATAATTAAAAACGAAGGCAGCACTACGCCGATGGTGCAGACAAGCGCGCCCATAATTCCTGCCAGGCGGTAGCCTAAAAAAGTGGCGGAGTTAACGGCAATAACGCCCGGCAGCGATTGTGCAATCGCCAGCACGTCAGTGATGTCCTTATCGTCAATCCAGCCCAGGCGTTCAACAAATTCGTCGCGGATTAAGGGAATCATTGCCAGCCCGCCGCCGATAGTGAACAGCCCTATTTTAAAAAACACATTGAACATGTGCAGGTAACTTACTTGTTTTTGCTGCATATCAACACTTCTTTCCCAAAACATAATTAACAGGTGATAAATATATTATCTCCCAAATATGCAGGCTTGGCAAGTTAAATTGTGGATATGTTATTGTTTATGTCATTTAGTTTTAATTTGCGTTTCCTCTTTGTATTTACGTTAATATTTTTTAATTTACTTTTTTACACATCTTCATTCTTTTGAGTGACCAAAAGAACGAAGCAAGAAAAGTCATGCGGCTAGCGAAACTTTCTTGGTTCGTTCTTTGGTTACAAAGAATGAACATGAGCGATAAAGTAAATCAAAATATATTATTATAAATACAAAGGCATTAACCAAAAACGCCATGACTTTTAGGTCATGGCGTTTTAATATAACAAATATAAAATTACTGCCTTTTTATCTCCGTATCCACGGATGTTTTCCATTTCAGCACAAGCGCAACGATAAGGCTTAAAACAAATGCTGCTGCAAAAACGTACAGCGTTGCCGTGTATCCGCTGGTGGTTTCGCGCATGTAGGATAACAGCAGCGGCCCGGCAATGCCTGCCAACCCCCACGCCGTTAAAATTTTGCCGTGGATGGCGCTTAATTCTTTCGTTCCGAACAAATCGCTTAAATACGCCGGCATGCACGAAAAGCCGCCGCCGTAGCAGGAAATAATTACAAATACCAAAATTTGGAACAGCAGGGCATTAGTTGTTTGCGCCAGCAGGTAAAAAGCTGCTATTTCGATAATGAAAAACAAAACATATACGCTGCGCCTGCCGATATAATCGGAAACAGTGGACCAGGCAATGCGCCCGCCGCCGTTAATCAGCCCGATAATTCCCACCATGGAAGCTGCTGCTTCCGGCGTTATGCCTGCAACCTCCTGCGCCATGGGCGAAGCAACTGCCAAAAGCCCGATGCCGCAAGTGATGTTGGTAAAGAATATCCACCACAGTGCGTAAAACTGCCAGGTTTTAAGCGCCTGCGCAGCAGTATAGCTTTTGGGCTGCAAAAGTGTGGTGTAGCCGCTTTTTGCTTGCTGCTCCTGCGGCTGTGTTTTGGGCGGCTCTAAGTACGAGGCTGAAAGCACCATAATTACCATGTAGGCTGCGCCCAGAATAATAAAGTTTTGCATAAGCCCGTAAGCTGCAACAAGGTGCTGCATTAACGGCCCGGCAATTAAACTTGCAAAGCCAAAGCCCATAATGGCAAGCCCGGTGGCAAAGCCGCGGTTATTGGGAAACCATTTAACCAAAGTTGATACCGGCGTTATATAGCCAACACCCAGCCCGATGCCGCCGATAAAACCGTAAAACAAATACAGCAGCGCAAGGCTTTTTAAATGTACGGCAAGGGCAGTGCCAAGCATACCGGTGCCAAAAAACAGCGCGCTGGTAAACCCGCTTCTGCGCGGGCCGTGTTTTTCTACAAAGCCGCCTAAAAATCCGGCGGAAAGCCCTAAGAACAAAATTGCAATGGAAAAAGCCCACGTTGTTTCCTGCAAGGTAAAGCCAAGTTCCGCCATAATGGGGCGGGTAAGTACGCTCCATGCATAAACGCTGCCGATGGAAATGTGGATGCCTACTGCTGCCAGTGCGATAAGCCATCTGTTTTTCATGATAAAATCTCCTTTACTGTGCAACGAAGGAGAGAAACAACCAAACAAAAAGCCGTCCGGGCATTTCTCTCTGCCCAGACGGCCGGCTAATCTTACAGCAGCGCGGTCCACGTGGTTAGTTCCACTTATATCCGTCAGTTCCGCGTCGCTTATGCAATTGAATAAATTAATTATATCAGCCACGGCTTTTTTGTCAAGCAAATCTGCGCATAAGCCGGGCGATTTTGTTTTTGGCGCTGATTTGTGTTAAGATATAAACATAATTGTGAGCGAGGTAAGATTATGATTTTAAGTGCAGAAAATTTGGGCCATAGCTATGGCGTAAGAACTTTGTTTAAAAATATCAGTTTTAATATAGAAGAAGGCGACAAAATAGGCGTTATCGGCGTTAACGGCACGGGCAAAAGCACGCTGCTGCGAGATATTGCCACCGGTGAACCAAGCGAAGGCAAAATTACCAAAAACGGCACCTGCGTAATTGAATATTTGCCGCAGGACCCTGCTTTTGACCCTGACGCAACGGTGCTGGAGCAGGTGTTCCGGGGCGAATCGCCGCAGCTTGACGTTGTGCGCCGCTATGAAGAAGCCGTGCAGCAGGCAGCGGCAGAGCCGGAAAATAAAATCGCGCGCCAGAAGCTGCTTGCTTTGCAGCAGGAGATGGACAGCAAATTTGCCTGGCAGATGGAAAGCGAAGCCAAAGCCGTTTTGGATAAACTTGGCATTACCGATTTGCAGCAGCCGATGAAAGAATTAAGCGGCGGCCAGCGCAAACGCGTGGCTTTGGCCGGTGTTTTGGTGCGCCCCAGCGACCTTTTGATTTTGGACGAACCTACCAACCACATGGACAACGAAACCGTTGCCTGGCTGGAAGAAGTTTTGCAGAAACGCAAGGGTGCGCTTTTGATGGTTACGCACGACCGCTATTTTTTTGACCGCGTTGTAAACCGTACTTTGGAAATTGACGGCGGCGAAGGCTATTTATATACCGGCAATTACAGTTTGTTTTTACAAAAGCGCGAAGAACGCCGCATTGCGGCAGCCGGGGCAGCGCAGCGCCTGCGCAACGTGTACCGGCGCGAACTGGCGTGGATAAGCCGCGGGGCGGAAGCACGCCGCACCAAAAGCAAAGAGCGCATTGAGCGTTTTAATGAATTGAAAAAAGAAGTAAATAACATCAAAACCGAGCAGCAGCTGGAAATTTCTTCCGTTGGCTCACGCCTTGGCAAAACCATTATTGAGTGCGAGCACATCGGGCTGGATTACGGCGGCAAAACCTATATTGATGATTTTAACTATGTGCTGCTCCGCAATGACCGCATTGGCATTGTTGGCCCTAACGGCAGCGGCAAAAGCAGTTTAATGGATATTATCGCCGGGAGGCTTGCACCGACACGCGGCACCGTTAAGGTTGGGCAAACTGTAAAAATTGGTTATTTTGCCCAGCACAGCGAGTTTAAGGATGCTGACTGCCGCGTTTTGGAATATATAAAAAACGTCAGCGATTATATTGAAACCGCAGACGGCACGCGCATAACAGCGGCGCAGATGCTGGAACGCTTCTTGTTCCCGCCGGAGCTGCAATGGGTGCCGGTAAGCAAATTAAGCGGCGGCGAAAAGCGCCGTTTGTACCTTTTAAGCGTTTTAATGAGTGCGCCTAACGTGCTTATTCTGGACGAACCTACCAATGACCTCGACATACCGACGCTTTCGGTACTGGAGGACTACCTTGATACCTTTAACGGTGCGGTTATTGCCGTATCGCACGACCGTTATTTTTTAGACAGGTTTGCCGGTAAAATTTTTGCTTTTATGGGCGGCGGTGAAGTGCGCCAGTTTATTGGCGATTACAGCCGTTACGAACAGGCCCGCACCGAAGCGCAGAACCTTGCGCGCCAGCAGGAACGCGCACAGAGCACGGTTAAACCGCAGCAGCGCGAGGAAAAGCAGCGTGCGCCCAAAATGACTTATAAGGAAAAACTGGAATACGAGCAGATAGAGCAGGTTATTGCGCAGGCAGAAGCGGAACTGAAAATGACGGAAATGGAAATTAACGCCTGCGGCACGGACTTTGTAAAACTTACGGAGCTTACTGCCAGGCAGCAGGAGCTTACGCAGCGCATCAGCGATTTAACCGACCGCTGGGCGTATCTTGAAGAACTGGCCGAAGCGGAAGCGGCAAAATAGAAAGGAAGTTTATGTTAGGCAAAAAGAATGCAGTGCGCCTTAGGCGGCTGCTGGACGTAATGATACCCATTTTAATAACGCAGACGGCCATTATGGCAATGAATTTCTGTGATTCGGCCATGAGCGGGCATGCCGGAGCGGTACACCTTGCGGGCACTGCCATCGGCGGCAATTTGTGGATGCCGGTTATGGCGTCGCTGAACGGCATTTTGCTTGGCTCCATGCCGATAATTGCCCATCTTTTGGGCAGGGGCGAGCGGCAGAATATCGGCAGGGTAGTGCGCCATACCATGCTGCTGGCAACGGCGTTTTCACTGATGCTGCTGGTTGTGGGCGTGCTGTTTTTAGACAGGCTGCTGGGAACCTTTGGCCTTGAGCCGCAGGTTCACTATATTGCCAAAATGTATATCGCCGCTATCGGCGTGGGCGTGCTGCCCTTCTTTTTATCCACGGCGCTGCGTGCACTGGTAGATACCAGCGGCTACACCGGTATTACCATGAAAATTTACCTTTTGGCGCTGCCGGTAAACGCATTTTTAAACTACTGCCTTATTTTCGGCAAATTCGGCGCCCAGGCGCTGGGCGGCATTGGCGCGGGCCTTGCAACAGGCATTACCTACTGGCTGGAATTTTTTATCTTCGTGTGGGTAGTGCATAAGCTGCCCGCATTTGCGCCCCTGCGTATTTTTACCGACAAGTTTAAGTTTGATATGGCGCAGCTGCGCGAAAACCTGTCGCTTGGCGTGCCCATGGGGATGGCAATTTTTATGGAAGCGAGCATTTTCGGCGTTATAGCCATTTTTATTGCCAAGTTCGGCACGGTTATTATTGCTGCGCATCAGGCGGCAATGAGTTTCACTTCGCTGCTTTACATGGTGCCGCTCAGTTTTTCCATGTCGCTGACCATTGTTGTAGGCGTTGAAGCCGGTGCCCGCCGTTTCGGCGAAGCGCTGCGCTACAGTTTGCTCGGCATTGCCTGCAATATTACGGTAGCGGTGCTGCTGACGATTTTTGTATTGTTCGACCGTGAATTTATTGCCGGGCTCTACACTTCTGAGCCTGTAATTATCAGGCAGACCATTGGCTTTTTGTTCTACGCCATGTTCTTTCAGGTTATGGACGCTACCGCCGCACCGATACAGGGCATTTTGCGCGGCTATAAAGATGTTAAGGCAACTTTTTGGGCGGGGCTGGCAGCCTACTGGCTGATTTGCCTGCCTTTGGGCTGTTATTTTGATTATTATATGCACTTTGGCCCTTCATCTTACTGGCTGAGCCTTGACTTTGGGCTGCTGTGCGCCGTACTGTTTTTAGGCGGCAGGTTTGTGTATTTACAGCGAAAAATAAGACGCGACGGCGGATTATGAATTTTGGGTAGAGGCTTTGTATTAAGTTAGTGCTTTTAATTTACTTTAGTGTTCATTTTGTTTGCGTTTTTGTATGAAGAATAGTGCTTTTTAATTTTTACTTTTCTATTCATGCCGATTCTTTTGAGCGACCAAAAGAACCGGTGAAGAAAAGTCGCGCGGCTAGTCGGATTTTTTTCTGCAAGCATGTTTGCCTAAAAACGGCAAAAATTGCGGAACTCGCTGCGCTCAAACACCTTATTTTTGCCGTTTTTCTTAGCAAATCTTGCTAAAATCCGATGCCGCGTACTGCCGTGTGTAGCACTTTATTGCTTTTTACTAAAAGGTAAACTCACATCGTAGAATAACAGGCTGCTGAAAAATTTGGAATAGTGTAATTAAAATGAAAAAGTTGCCAAAGTACGAATTTGGGCGGAGCCGCGACTTTCAAAAAATCAGCGTAGGCTTAAAATAAAAAGGCACTTGTAGCATTCGCTGCAGGGTGTTTGAGCTTGCGTAGCAAGCGAGTTCCAGCAGGCGCTGCAAGTGGCATGCTTCTTTGATACGGAGCGGTTAAATTTTTTGAGGAGCGAAGGCTTTTTGGTTACTTTTTAGCCTATAAAAAGTAACATGAATGAGAAAGAATGAGTTAAAAGTAGTAAAGTAACTACAAGGACGAATACTTTTAAGGAGAAAAAAGTGGACTTTTATATCCAGGGCCTAACCTTAGGCCTCGCCTACGTCGCCCCTATCGGCATGCAGAACCTGTTTGTTATTAACAGCGCGCTTACGCAGACGCGCCTGCGGGCTCTTGTAACGGCGCTTATCGTTATCTTTTTTGATGTTACGCTGGCGCTGGCATGCTTTTTCGGTATTGGCCTTGTTATGCAAAAATACCCGCCGGTGCAGCTTGGCATGTTGCTGCTGGGCGGGCTGGTAGTAGTATATATCGGCATAAGCCTGTTAAAAAGCAGCGTACGGCAAATTGGAGGCGCGCAGCAAATGCCACTTGGCAAAACAGTGTGGGCGGCTTGTGTGGTAACGTGGTTCAACGCGCAGGCTGTTATCGACGGCACAATGCTGCTGGGTGCTTTTAAAGCCTCCATGACGGAAGCGCAGTCGCTGCATTTTTTGTTTGGCGTGCTTTCGGCCTCCTGCCTGTGGTTTATAAGCCTGGCACTTATCGTGTCGCTGGCAGGCAGTTTAATAACCCCGCGCATGCTAAACCTCATCAACAAAATCTGCGGAACAGTAATCATCATTTATGACATAAAAATTTTCTGGCATTTTGCTGAGATGGTGTAAAAAATAAAAGCACAACATTTTTAAATAATGTTGTGCTTTTGTGTATTTGTTTGCTTTAAACGAATTGTTGGCTAAAAATAAACTGTTTTACAAAACATATTTTTGCGTTATAATTTTATACTTGATTTAGCCGATGGGTTGGCTCCTCCGAAACGGAGGTGATAGCATGACAGTTTACGAATCCTTATCGTTAATGGTAGCTTTCGGTACTTTGATTGCTATTATCTTGTCTAAAAAGTAATTAACTTTTAAGACATAAAAAGAAGCCACATATTGGTACGTGGCTTCTTTTCAAATACTTATGAAATTTAGAGAGAGCCGACGCACCACCATCGGCTATTTCTTTTTATATTATACCTTTTAGTGTAGGTTTTGTCAAAGCTGTTATCTGCTGTAAGGCGTTATAGAAGTGCTTATTCAGGCATGAGCCTGTTTTAACTTTTTGGCAATGTGCCGGTAAACTAAAAAAGCAATTATGGCTAACGGTATGGTAAAGAAAAACAGCGGGTAAAACAGCGTAATGGCAAAATGCTGGTAAAAAAATCCGGCAATAATCGGGCCGAGCGACATGCCGACATCAATGCCGATATAAAAAGTGCTGTTGGCAAGCCCGCGTTTGTTTTTAGGTGCAAGCAGCATAGCGGTTGATTGGCATACGGAAAACATTATGCCGTTGCCGCCAGCCATAAATACAGCTGCTGCAAGAAGCCCGGCATTGGTTTGCATAGTGGCAAGAAAATACAGTGCCAGCGAGGTGCTTACAATGCTTGCTGCAAAAAACATGCCAAAGGGCTTTGTGTCAAAATAATTCTTCAGGCTTAGGCGCAAAATAAGCAGCGCTGCGGCGTAAGCCGGAAAGAACAGGCTGATGCTGACACTAAGGTGCCTTGCTTCGGCGTAGCTTACCAAAAATGATTGTGTGGCGCAGTATGGGATGCCGAACATCATCATGATAAACGCGATAGGGAAGACATTTTTATCAAAAAATTGCAGGCTTCGTTTGGCAGGCTGCGCAGGTGCTTCGTCCCTGTTTTTTACAAACTGCACAATTATCAGCGCCAGTGAAGCAGTAACGGCAGCTATAAAAAAGGCAGTGCGGTGGTTGGTTAGCTGGTAAATGCTGATGCCGGCAGCAGGCGCAATGGCCATGCTGAGGGCGTTCATAGTACCGAAAATGCCCATGCCGGAGCCGATTTTGTTGGGCGGCAAAAGGTCTGACATCCATGTGGATAGGCAGGTTGAGCAGCAGGCAAAACCAAGCCCATTAATTATCCTTGCGGCGACAATAAGTGCTGGGCTTTGCGCAAAAAAATAGCCAATGCAGCTAAGCAGCACGCAGAAAATGCCGAAGGAGGAGAGTTTGTATTTGCTGATTCTGTCAACCAGCACGCCGATGAAGGGGCGGCTGACGAGCGAGCAGATATTCATTATGCCGCCGATAAAGCCCATCATCACGCCACTGGCGCCGAGCGATTCCGAAAAGCCGGTAATTATCGGCGTTATCAGCATTGGGCTGGCCATGTAAAAAAAGCTGGCTGCTAAGATTAAAGCTATGTCGCGTTTAGTTTGTGAGCCTGCCATAATAAACACTTCCTTAGCCGATACTAGATACTATAAGTGTAGTTTTATTTTATAACATAAATATTTAATATATTTAATACACATTCATTATAGCACCGGCATGGGCAGTGTCAATAAAAGCGGAGGAAAGTTTACGGAAAAAACACTTTTGGCAAGCTTATTTTTCGTTGACAATCAGCGCCATAACAACAAGGTCGGTTTTGGAATGTGCGCTGTTGCCGATGCTGTGGCTTTCGCCTTCGGGGCAGAATGCCACGTCACCGGGAAACAGCTCCATTTCCGTGCCGTTGTCGTTGTATTCGGCGGTGCCGCTTAAAATATACAGCGTTTCGCTGGTGCCTTCGTGCTTATGGTAGCCAAGCGAGCACCCCGGTTTTAAAATAACGCGGGCGTAAGCTGCAATTTTGCCGTTATAAACTTTCTCGTCTATAATGTGCTCCATAATGGTTGTGCCGGTGCCTCCGGCGCGTTTTTCAAAATAATCGGTTTTCCTGTCGGTTACAAGCATTTTTGGTACATCCCCTCTGTAATAAATTTAACACAATGGTTTATTCGCAGTGCTTTGCAAAAATTCCTGCGGAAAAATTTAAAAAAATTTTAATTTAGGGCTTTACAAATTTAGCGAACTAAAGTATAATCTAAAACATAACAACGATATTTAATTTTTTGAAGGGGGATTTTCAAATGAAGAAACTTTTACTTTTAGCAATGACGATGCTGATGGCAGTAATGCTGGTAGCCGGCTGCGGCAGCGACGGCCCGAAAAAAATGGTTGTAGGCCTTGACGACAATTTTGCGCCGATGGGCTTCCGCAACGAGAAAAATGAAATTGTTGGCTACGATATCGACATGGCACGTGAAGCCTGCAAACGCGCAGGGCTGGAAGTTGAATTTAAACCTATCGACTGGGCTTCCAAAGAAGCCGAAATGAAAGGCAAACGCATTGACGCTATCTGGAACTGCTTTACCGTTAATCCGGAACGTGCCGAAGTTTACCAGCTTTCCAAACCTTATATGAAAAACGCTCAGCTGATTGTTGTACCGGCAAATTCTTCCATTAATAAAATTGCCGACCTGGCCGGAAAAGTTGTAGCAGTACAGGATGACAGCACCGGTTCTTACATTATCGACGGCAACGACGAAATGCGCAATTCTCTCAAAGAATACAGAAAATATCCTGACTTTGCAGCCGTTTACATGGATATCGACAGCGGCCGTGTTGAAGCAGCAGTTGTAGACGCCGTACTTGCCCGTTACTATGACAGCAAAAACCCCGGCAAATACAGAATCCTTGAAGAAAACCTCGGTGATGAAGTTGTAGCCGTTGCTTTCCGTAAGGATGACAAAGATTATGCACCGCTGATTGACAAAGCGCTGGACGAAATGAAAAAAGACGGCACTGCCAAAAAGATTTCCGAACAATGGTTCAACGCTGATTTAACCAACTACTAAGATTTATTAAAGCCGCGGGCCGGTAGTAATGCTGCCGGTCCGCCAAACTGTTAATGCCCGAGGAGTAAAAAATGGATTATGTTATAAGCATCCTGCCGCAGATGTGGGAGGGAACCCTTGAAACTATAAGATTGTTTGCGATAACTATTGTGCTTTCGATACCGCTTGGCGTGCTTCTGGCACTGGGGCGCGTATCCGGCTTTAAGGCGCTGCGCGATATAATCGGCGTTTATGTATGGCTGCTGCGCGGTACGCCGCTGATGCTGCAATTGCTGTTTGTATATTACGGCCTGCCGTTTATTCCCGGTATCGGCGTAAGGCTGGATGATTTTCCGGCTGCGGTATTTGCCTTTGTACTGAACTATGCCGCTTATTTCTGCGAAATTTTCCGCGCAGGCATTCAGGCAGTGCCGAAAGGCCAGTACGAAGCTGCCCGCACTTTGGGCATGAATTATGTGCAGACCATGCGCCGCATTGTGCTGCCGCAGGTTTTCCGCCTGATTCTGCCGCCGGTAAGCAACGAAACCATTACTTTGGTTAAAGATACTTCTTTAATTTACGTATTGGCAATGAATGACCTTCTGCGTACAACGCGCAACCTTGTACAGCGCGATTTCAGCATTACGCCGTTTTTGGTTGCAGGCGTGTTTTACCTTTTGATGACCCTTGTTTTAACCTACGGGTTCAATAAGTTGGAACGCAAATATTCCAGATATGATTGACAGGAGCATTTAGTATCATGAACAAAATTAACGCACAAAATATCTATAAAAGTTTTCAGGGGCTGGAAGTTTTAAAGGGCATTAATTTAAGTGTTGACGAAGGCGAAGTTGTTGCGGTTATAGGCCCCAGCGGCGGCGGCAAAAGTACTTTTCTGCGCTGCCTGAACAAGCTGGAAATTATCGACAGCGGCAAAATCGTTATCGACGGCGAGACACTAGCCGAAACCAAGCCGGACGGGCAGGTTGTATATGCTCCAGGCGATGAAAGCCGCCGTATTGCCTGCAAAATGGGCATGGTGTTCCAACAGTTTAATCTGTTTCCGCACATGACGGTGCTGGAAAATTTAATTGAAGCGCCGGTGCAGGTGCAGAAGCGCAACCGCGATGAAGTTGTTGAAGAAGCCAAAGTGCTTTTAAGTAAAGTAGGGCTTTTGGAAAAAGCGCACGAATACCCGCGCCGTTTAAGCGGCGGGCAGCAGCAGCGCGTGGCGATTGCAAGGGCTTTGGCAACCAAACCTGCCATTATGTTGTTTGACGAACCGACTTCTTCGCTTGACCCGGAATTGACGGGCGAAGTTTTGCGTACCATGCGCGAACTGGCGGAAGAAAAAATGACGATGGTGGTTGTAACGCACGAAATGGGCTTTGCCCGTGAGGTTGCTACCAAAGTGTTGTTTATGGCTGACGGTTATGTGCAGGCGGAAGGAACGCCTCAGGAAATTTTTGAAAATCCCCAAAATGAACGTTTAAAAGCATTTTTGCATAAAGTGCTTAAATAACAAAAAGGCATTGCGCGTTGTGCGTAATGCCTTTTGTGCTGTTACGGCTCTCAGCCGAGCTTTGCCATAAATTTTTCTTTGTTTACAATAAAGCGTTCGTGTGTGCCTTTGCCGATTTGCTTGTCCTCGTCGGCGGCTGTAATATCAAAAACAAGTTTGCGCCCTTCAACGGCGGTAAGCGTGGCGGTGGCGGTAACTTTTTTGCCCATGCCGGTAGCGGCGTCGTGTGTAATATTTACCAAAGTGCCAACGCTGGTCGATTCGTCATCAAGGCAGGCGGCAACGGCGTTGCAGGCAGCCTGTTCCATCAGCGCAATCATGCTGGGCGTGGCAAAAACATGCAGGCTGCCGCTGCCCATGGCAAGTGCAGTGTTGGTTTCGCGCACAACGGTTTCAGCGGTTCCGGTAAGGCCGGGTTTTAATTCTTGCAGCATATTTCATACATCCTTTACTGTAAAATTTGCTTATGCTAACATCTTAAACGCTTTTTATAACTTACGCAAGTGGCAGAAGTTTTATTTTGACGGATATGTGAAAAATTTTAAAGCTGATTGACGCAGTAGGAAATAATGATTATGATAATTGAAGAAAACCTATAATTTTAACTGCATTATAACCGGAGGGGCAAAATGAACGGAAACTTACAGGAAAAATATAATAAACTTTTAAATATTTTACGCAGCACAGGCGGCCTTGCGGTGGCCTTCAGCGGCGGCGTGGATTCCGCTTTTCTGGTTTATGCCGCGCACGAAGCACTGGGCGGAAAACTTTTGGCAATTACCGCCGTTACACAAAGCTATCCGCGGCACGAAGCGGCGGACGCTGCCAGAATACTTGCGCAATACGGCATTAAGCACGAAGAAATTACGCTTGACCAGCTTGCAATACCGGGCTTTTGCCAAAACGGTGCGGAGCGCTGCTATTACTGCAAATACGCGCTTTTTACAAAAATTAAAGAAGCATCGCAAAAGCAGGGCATCAGTCTTGTGGCTGACGGCGCCAATACCGATGACGAAAGCGATTACCGCCCCGGCATGCGCGCCACGGCGGAACTTGGCATTTTAAGTCCGCTGCGTGAGGCTGGTTTCAGCAAACAGGATATCAGGGATATATCGAAAGAACTTGGAATTTTTACGTGGAATAAGCCTTCTTACGCCTGCCTTGCTTCGCGTATTCCTTACGGCGAAGAAATAACGGCAGAAAAGCTGGCCATGGTAGAAAAAGCCGAGCAGACGCTTTTGGATATGGGCTTTAAAGAAATGCGCGTACGTTGCCACGGTAAGGTGGCACGCATAGAAGTTGCGCAAAACGATATGGAAAAAGTTTTTTCATGCCGTGCAGAGATTGCCGCCGCTGTAAAACGGGCAGGCTTTTTATATGCCGCACTTGATTTGGAAGGTTTCCGCAGCGGCAGTTTAAACGCCGCACTGGAAAATAAAAACGCATAATAAATGCCTTGGCAAAATTTAAACTGTGCTGTGCAGGTATTGACAAGCGCGCATAACTCAAGTATAATTTTTATTGTTATGGGGGCATAGCTCAGCTGGGAGAGCGCTTGAATGGCATTCAAGAGGTCAGCGGTTCGATCCCGCTTGTCTCCACCATTTTTTTATAAGTATATATTGTGCCCGTTTATTAAGGACTATAAATTTTTCTGTTTCTGAACACAACAGTAAAATTTGTAGTCCTTTTCGTTTTAATGTAGCATATGGAGATGGATATGATGGAAAAACGCCTGCTCATTTATAAAACTGCGCTGTTGATTATTGGTTCGATAGTTGCCGCTTACGGCATTATGTTGGCTATGGGCGCCGGCTTTGGCGGCGCAACACTGGCTGTATTGTGGCAGGGAATGTCTGTAACTTTCGGAATGTCGCTCGGCATGGCTTCTTTTATTGTAGCGGCAGCCATGCTTATAATTTCCTTGTTTTATGACCGCAGGCAGATAAACGCCGGTACAATCGTATATCAAATTATATATAGTTTTTTCGTTGATGTATTTGCCAAAATTAATGTTTATCCCGAACAGGCTTGGCTGCGTTTGGCAGTTATGTGCGTTGGTATTATAATTTTTGCTGCCGGTACAGGTGCTTACGCTGCTGCTGATTTGGGCAAAGGTTCTTATGAGGCGCTGACGTTTTCTCTGGCAGAAAAAAATAACTGGCCCGTCAAAACTGTCCGTACAGCACTGGATGCTTTATTGGTTGTTTCCGGCGTGCTGCTTGGAGGAAAGTTTGGCATATGTACAGTGTTTACTGTTTTGTGTTCGGGACTTGTTATTCAGCGCAGCGCCGAATTTTGCAGTTTGATGCTGGCAAAAGCGGCGCATAGGGCGGACTAAAATTTGCATGCTGCGGCAGCAAATGATAAAATACGTTTTATAAATTATTTGTTTTTAGAAAGGAACCCTATGGAAAGCTGGAACATACACGAAGCAGTTGAATATTATAAAGGGCAGGATGCGCCGCAGAATCAGTTTGCGCTGGTGGAGCTTTTAAAAGAAGTGCAGGAGCATAACGGCGGCGTGCTGACGGATATTGCGGTTGAAGAAATTGCCGCCCTGCTTAATACCAAGGTAACTTTTTTAAACGCCGTTATCAAACGCTATCCCAGTTTAAAACCGGCCTCTGCTCCGCACCGATTGGAAGTTTGCGGCGGTAAAATTTGCGCGGCCAACGGTTCGGCGGCGCTGTTAAAGCATATCCGCGGGGCGTACGGAGCAGAAAGCGGCGGCATCAGCACCAAGGGCGGCTTTAGTTTTAAAATTTGCGGCTGCTTGAAGCACTGCGGCAAAGGCCCGAATATTAAATGGGACGGCGAAATTTATAACGCGGCAACGCCGGAGCTGATTAAAAAGCTTGCCGGCAGATAAATATCTGCGGATTAAAGTGCGGCGGTATTGACGATAACAGAGAGGCCTGCTTTTTTTTAAACGGCAAACAACTAAAATAATGCTTGCACAACTTGCCGCGCTATGCTACAATATATAAGCGTTAATATCGACATGCTATATAGAGTCTTTTGTAAAGTGAGGTGCAATCGAATGAAAGAAGGAATCCATCCGAAATATGGTGAAGTTAAAGTTACCTGCGCATGCGGTAACACTTTTATGACCGGCTCTGTTAAACCGGAACTGCGCGTGGACGTTTGCTCCAAATGCCATCCGTTTTTCACCGGCCAGCAGCGTAACGTAGCTGCCCGCGGCCGTATCGAAAAATTCAACAAACGTTATGGAAAATAATTTACCGACAGCAGAGCGAAAGCTCTGCTGTGTTTGTATATGGAGTTTGTTTGAGGGAATATTATGAATAAGAAACCAAATGTTGGCGGACAGGCTGTAATAGAAGGCGTAATGATGCGCGGAAAAACGCATGTTGCCGTTGCCGTAAGGCAGCCGGATGGTGAAATTTCCGTTGATGTGCGCCCGGTAAACAGTATTTCCGACCGCTATCCAATACTAAAAAAACCGTTTTTGCGCGGCGTTGTGTCGCTTGTAGAATCGCTCGTTATGGGCATGAAGGCGCTGGCTTATTCGGCGCAGGTATCGGGCGATGAAGACGAAAAGCTCGATTCCAAAGAGATGGCGCTGACCATTGCCGTTTCGGCAGGGCTTGCCATTTTGCTCTTTATAGTTATCCCTACATGGTCAATGCGCTTTTTAACAGGCATTACCCAGGACCACATGGCTTTGAATTTAGCAGAAGGCGTGCTGCGTATGGCAATTTTTCTGGCATATATCGCGGCAATTTCTTCGATGAATGATATTCAGCGCGTGTTCCAGTATCACGGAGCTGAACATAAAACCATTTACACTTATGAAGCGGGGCTGCCGTTAAAAGTAGAAAACGTGCGCCCGTTCAGTACGCTGCATCCACGCTGCGGCACTAACTTTTTGATGATTGTCATGCTGATAAGCATGTTTATTTTTACTTTTCTTGGCTGGCCAAGCCTTTGGGAGCGTATTGCTTCGCGTATTATTTTAATGCCTGTAATTGCAGGCGTAAGCTACGAGCTTATCCGTTATGCCGGTGTGCATACCGATAACCCGCTTGTACGCATTGCCATTACGCCGGGGCTTTTGCTGCAAAAATTAACCACGCGCCAGCCGGATGACAGCCAGATTGAAGTGGCAATTGCTTCGTTGAAAGCGGTTGTGCCGCCGGAAGATTTGGCGCAGGAACCGGAAACTTGCCCGGAAGAAAAATTAGTAGGAGAACCTAATGCAGGATAAATTACAGGCACTTGAAGATAAATATCTTGATTTGGAAGCAAAAATAAGCGACCCCGATGTAATTGCCAACCAGGCAGAATGGCAGAAATACGCGCGTGCACATACCAAACTGACCGACGTTGTTGCCGCTTACCGCGAATATAAAATCTTGGATAAAGCCAGAGAAGAAGCGGAAGAAATTATTGCCGACGGCAGCGACAGGGAACTGGCGGCAATGGCGCAGGAAGAACTGAAAGAACTTAAGCCGCAGCTGGCGGAATATGAAGAACGGCTGAAAATTTTGCTTTTGCCTTCCGACCCCAACGACGACAAGAACGCGATTGTGGAAATCCGCGGCGGTGCGGGCGGCGAGGAAGCGGCGCTGTTTGCGGGTGTATTGTTCCGCATGTATCAGCATTATGCTGAAAGCCGCCGCTGGAGCCTTGAAATAATGGATGCCAGCCCGACGGAGCTCGGCGGGTTTAAGGAAATAGTTTTTCAGCTGAGCGGACAGGGTGTTTTTGGGCGCATGAAGTTTGAAAGCGGCGTACACCGCGTGCAGCGCGTGCCGGAAACCGAATCGCAGGGGCGTGTGCATACTTCCACCGTTACGGTGGCGGTGCTGCCGGAAGCAGAAGAAGTGGATATTGACATTAACCCGGCTGATTTAAGAATTGACACTTACCGTGCCGGCGGCGCAGGCGGCCAGTACGTAAACAAAACCGAATCGGCGGTGCGCATAACGCATATTCCTACCGGCATTGTGGCACAGTGCCAGGACGAAAAATCGCAGCTGAAAAACCGCGAGAAATGCATGCGCGTACTTCGCAGCCGCGTTTTGGAAATGGAACAGGAAAAGCAGCGCGCAGCAACGGCACAGGACCGCAAAAGCCAGGTTGGCACGGGCGACCGCAGCGAGCGTATCCGCACTTATAACTATCCGCAGGGGCGTGTTACCGACCACCGCATTGGTTTAACCCTGCACCGTCTGGACGCAGTTTTAAACGGCGATTTGGACGAAATTTTAGACGCACTGATTACGGCGCAGCAAAGCAAGCTGCTGCAGCAGGTGAAATAAAATGACAGCAAAACCTATATGGACTATTGCTAAGGTGCTGGACTGGACAAAGCAGTATTTCGCAGAGAAAGGGTTGGAAAATTCTCGCCTGGATGCGGAAATACTGCTTTGTTCCGTTTTAAAGTGCCAGCGTATAACTTTATATGTGCATTTTGACCAGCCGCTGGAAGAACACGAGCTGGCGCAGTACCGCGGTTATGTGGCGCGGCGTGCGGCGGCTGAGCCCTTGGCGTATATTTTGGGCAGCCGCGCGTTTATGAAATACGATTTTAAAGTAACGCCGGATGTTTTGGTTCCGCGCCCGGAAACAGAACTTTTGGTTGAGTGCACGGCAAAACTGGCAGGCTTTATTGAAAGACCGCAGATTCTTGACATCGGCACTGGCAGCGGCGCTATTATAGTTTCGCTTCTGGATATGCTTCCGGAGGCGCACGGCACGGCGGTTGACGTATCGCCGGGGGCGCTTGCCGTTGCCAAAGAAAACGCGGCAAACATTGGCGTTGCGGAGCGGCTGCAGTTTGTACGCAGTGATTTATATTCCGCGCTGCCGCGTGACGCCGTATTTGATGTGATAATTTCCAACCCTCCGTATATACCGAGCGCTGATATTGCAGGGCTTGCGGCTGATGTTAAGCGTGAGCCGCGCCTTGCGCTGGACGGCGGGGCGGACGGGCTTAATTTTTACCGCCGCATTATTGCCGGGAGCACGGCGCATTTAAAAGACGGCGGCTTTATGGCGTTTGAAATTGGCATTAACCAGGGCAGCGCTGTTGCGGATTTATGCCGCAGCCACGGTTTTGGCGTTGTGGCCGTGCGCCGCGATTATGCCGGCATAGAACGGATGGTTTTTGCAGCGAAAGAAGGAACTACTTATGCAGACGCGTTATTGGAACTTGCAAAATGATACGGACGGCGTAATGCTGCGTGAAGCGGCTGCGCTGATAAAACAGGGCGAAGCCGTTGCTTTCCCTACGGAAACGGTTTACGGGCTTGGCGCCGACGGCCTTAACGGCGAAGCGGTGCGCAAAATTTTTGAAGCCAAAGGCCGCCCAAATGACAATCCACTTATTTTGCACATTGCAGATAAAGAAGATATTTTAAAATTAACAACCGGGCTTACAAAACAGGCGCAGCTTTTAATTGAAAAGTTCTGGCCCGGGCCGCTGACGGTAATTGTTGCCAAAAGCGGTATCGTGCCTGATGAAGTAAGCGCAGGGCTTGACACGGTGGCTGTGCGTATGCCGTCGCATCCGGTGGCGGCGCAGCTTATCCGCCTTGCCGGAACGCCTGTGGCGGCGCCCTCGGCAAATTTATCGGGCAAACCGAGCCCGACCGATGCCGAAACGGTGCTTGCCGATATGCAGGGGCGCATTGCCGGTATTATCGACGGCGGCGCATGCACGGTAGGCGTGGAATCAACCATAGTTGACACTACCGGCGAAGTGCCTGTTATTTTGCGCCCGGGCGGAATTACGCGCGAGCAGCTGGAAGAAGTTTTGGGCAGAGTGGAGCTGGACCCGGCCCTTGCCGGAGCGGAAACCTTAAAGCCGCGTGCACCGGGCATGAAGTACCGCCATTATGCGCCGAAAGCAAAAATGTATGTTGTTGAAGATAAAGAGGCGTTAAAGCTTCTGCCGCTTTTGGCAAAAGAAGCAGCAAAATTTACTACCGCAGCGGTAATTTGCGGCGGCGAAGCTGCGGAAACCATGCAGCGCGCGCAGAATTTGCACATTTTAAACTGGGGCGTCGATACAACGGAACTTGCCGTTAAACTGTACCGCCTGCTGCGCCGGTGCGATAAGCTGGGCGTGGGTATTATTTTTTCCGAAGGAGTAACGGAAGACGGCATTGGCCTTGCGGTTATGAACCGCATGCGCAAAGCTGCCGGGCGGCAGGTGCTTACGGCAGCCGATATTGAAGCGCTGTTAAAAAACAGTACGCAACTTAAAAGTTTTGTGTTAAAATAACAATAATAGCAATATATTATAAAAAGACAGAGGGTGACTGTAATGAAAATCGCAATGGGAAGCGATCACGGCGGTATCCATCTTAAAAACCATTTAAAAGATTATCTGGAACTTAAAGGTTACGAGGTAATTGACAAAGGCACTTATACCGAAGAATCGTGCGATTACCCGGATTATGCGGCCAAAGTAGGCCATGCCGTTACCGGCGGCGAAGCCGATTTGGGCATACTTGTATGCGGCACCGGGCTTGGCATTTCCATAGCGGCCAACAAAATTAAAGGTGTGCGCGCAGCAGTATGCGGCGACGTATACAGCGCAAAAATGAGCCGCGAGCATAACAACGCCAATATTCTGGCTTTGGGCGAGCGCGTAACCGGCGTTGGCCTTGCCGAAATGATTGTAGATGTCTGGCTGCATACCGAATTTGCAGGCGGACGCCACGAACGCCGCGTAGAAAAGATTATGGCGCTGGAGGCGGAAGGCTGATGAATAAGGAAGAACTTGCTTCTGAAGCGCAGCGGGCAGTTGAAGAACTGATAGAAGTTTCCGGCTGCCGTGCAGGTCAGGTTCTTGTTGTTGGCTGCAGCACCAGTGAAATTGTCGGCGGCAAAATAGGCACCTGCGGCTCTGAAGAAGCGGCGCAGGCAGTTTTTGCAAGCATTTATGCTGATGCCAAAAGGCATGGCTTATACCTTGCTTTTCAGTGTTGCGAGCATTTAAACCGCGCTTTGGTAACTGAACGAGAGGCCATGGAAAAATTTGCCTGGGAAGAAGTTACCGTGCGCCCCATGCCTCATGCAGGCGGTTCTATGGCAACGGCGGCTTACGATAATTTTACAGACCCGGTAGTGGTTGAAAGCATTAAAGCGCATCTTGGCATTGATATCGGCCAGACTTTAATCGGTATGCACCTTAAACGTGTTGCCGTGCCGGTACGCCTTGCGCAGAAAACTATCGGCGCGGCCATAGTTACGGCAGCGCGTACACGCCCGCCCCTTATCGGCGGTGAGCGCGCGCATTACCCCGAAAAACGCTGATTTTGTTAATTATGCAGTTTAATAAAACTCATGGAGGGACTTAAATGAATTTGGAAAAACTTGCAGTATGTGACCCCGAAATTGCTGCGGCTATCGGTGAAGAACTCGGACGCCAGCGCAATAAAATTGAACTGATTGCTTCCGAAAACTTTGTCAGCCCCGCAGTAATGGAAGCGATGGGCAGCGTGCTGACCAACAAATATGCGGAAGGCTACCCCGGCCACCGCTATTACGGCGGCTGCGAATATGTGGACAAGGTAGAAACCCTTGCGATTGAACGTGCCAAAAAACTGTTCGGCGCAGAACACGCCAACGTGCAGGCACATTCCGGCGCCAATGCCAATACGGCAGTATACTTTGCCTTTTTGCAGCCGGGCGATACCATTATGGGCATGAACCTGTCGCAGGGCGGGCATCTTTCCCACGGTTCACCGGTTAATATTTCCGGCAAATATTATAATGTAGTCCCTTACGGAGTTACGCACGAAACCGAGCGCATTGATTACGACGAATTTGCGCGCATTGCCAGAGAAGCTCAGCCGAAGCTGATTGTTGCCGGTGCAAGCGCTTATCCGCGCGTAATTGATTTTGAACGCATGGCAGAAATTGCCCACAGCGTCGGCGCCATTTTCATGGTAGATATGGCCCACATTGCAGGGCTTGTTGCAGCAGGCCTGCATCCCAGCCCGGTTCCCTATGCCGATATTGTTACCACAACCACGCACAAAACTCTGCGCGGCCCGCGCGGCGGCCTTATTTTGTGCAAGGAAAAATATGCCAAACAAATCGACAAGGCTATTTTCCCCGGCGTGCAGGGCGGCCCGCTGATGCATGTTATCGCTGCCAAAGCAGTTGCGCTTGGCGAAGCGCTGAAACCTGAATTTAAAGAATATGCCAAACAGATTATTGCCAACTGCCAGGCTCTTGCCGAAGGACTTATTGCCGAAGGCTTCCGCCTTGTTTCCGGCGGTACGGATAACCACCTTTTGCTGGTTGATGTGCGCGGGCAGAAAATGACTGGCAAAACCGCAGAACACCTGCTGGACGAAGTTGGCGTAACCTGCAATAAAAACACTATTCCGTTTGACCCTGAAAGCCCGTTTATTACCAGCGGCATCCGTCTTGGCACTGCTGCCGTAACCACCCGCGGCTTTAAAGAAGCTGATATGAAAGAAGTTGCAGCCATTATCGGGCTTGTGCTTAACAACCCCGAAGATGCGGAAAAACAGGCAGAAGCAGCACAGCGCGTTGCGGCATTATGCGCAAAATATCCAATGTATCCCATGCTGTAACAGATAATGAAATTTCCTAAGGAGGAGATTTGCATGCAGATAACCGTTGTAGAACATCCCCTGATTAAACACAAACTTTCCAAAATGCGCGACATTAACTCTACTTCCCGCGATTTCCGCGAATGGCTTGACGAAATTGCCATGCTTATGACCTACGAAGTAACGCGCGACCTTGAACTGGACGAAATGCCGGTGCAGACTCCGATTTGCGAAACCACCGGCTACAAGCTGCACAACAATATTGTTGTTGTGCCCATCCTGCGCGCTGGCCTTGGCCTTTTAAGCGGCGTGCTGCGCATGATTCCGAATGCCCATGTTGGCCATATCGGTTTGTACCGTGATGAAAAAACGCTGGAGCCGCATGAATATTACTGCAAAATTCCGCCCGATAAAGACCCGATTACCATTGTTGTAGATCCGATGCTGGCAACCGGCGGCAGTGCGGAAGCGGCAATTACCATGCTGAAAAAACGCGGCCTCAATAATATCCGCTTTATGTGCCTTGTAGCAGCACCGGAAGGCGTTGAAGTGCTGAACAAAGCACATCCCGATGTTAAAGTTTATACGGCGGCGCTGGACGAAAAACTCAACGAGCACGGCTACATTGTGCCGGGACTCGGTGATGCCGGCGACCGTATTTTCGGCACGAAATGAGTATGGATACAAGACCGGACTGGGACCACTACTTTATGGAAATTGCCCGCGTGGTAAGCAAGCGCAGCACCTGCCTGCGCCGCAGTGTGGGCGCCGTAATTGTAAAAAACAGGCAGATTGTGGCTACCGGCTACAACGGCACGCCTTCGGGGCTTGAACACTGCGCCGTTACCGGCTGCCTGCGTGAGCAGCTTAAAGTTCCTTCCGGCAAAATGCACGAACTGTGCCGCGGCATCCATGCCGAGCAAAACGCCGTTGTACAGGCGGCTTTTCACGGCGTATCGGTAAACGGCGGCACGCTGTACTGCACGCACCAGCCCTGCGTGGTATGCACAAAAATACTCATCAACGCCGGTATTAAACGCATTGTTTACGCCAATCCCTACCCGGATAAGCTGGCGGAAGAAATGCTGAAAGCATCCAAAATGGAAATTACTATTCTGGACGGCGAAACGGAAAAATAAAATTAATGTTAAAACGTAAAGACGGCAGTGCCAATCGCGGCGCTGCCGTTTATGCTTATGAGGAAATTGGCGATTTTTGGGCTTCTATTAAAATTGTTACAAATCTGCAAAAAATTTTCAAAAAAGTTGTTCAAACTGCCGATTTTTTGATATACTATTTACGATAATCTGAATTGCTCAAATTTTATAAAACTGAATTTAATTTCCGGCTTTAAGCCTCGAGGTGGGAAAGTGCAAGTGTATATTTTAGCGTTTATTATAGCTCTTTTAGCAAGCTGGGTTTTAACCCCTTATGTAAAAAAACTGGCTTTTCGCATCGGCGCTCTTGACAAACCGGACGGACGCAAGGTTCATCACGGCATTATGCCGCGCTTGGGGGGCCTTGCTATTTATTTGGCCTTTGTCATTGCCGTGCTTGCCACCATGCACATGACGCGCGATATTTTTGCGCTGCTTCTGGGCGGTACAGTAATTGTTATCGTCGGCATTCTGGACGACAAGTACCAGCTGCCTGCCAAAGTAAAGCTGCTGGGGCAGATTGCGGCGGCGTTTGTGCTGGTGCTGTTTGATATTAAAATTGAATGGCTGAACAATCCGTGGGGCGGTTATTTTTACCTTGAGTATTTTTCCGTGCCGCTGACGGTTTTCTGGATTGTAAGCTTTACCAATGTTGTTAATTTGATGGATGGCCTTGACGGGCTTGCAGCTGGTGTTTCCGGCATTGCTTCGGTTACGGTCATTCTTGTTGCCCTGCAGCAGGGCTTTTACCCGGTTGCCGTTATTACGGCCGCACTTGCCGGCGGCATTATCGGCTTTATCCGCTACAACTTTAACCCGGCAAGCATTTTTATGGGCGATACCGGCAGTATGTTTATCGGTTATATGCTGGCGGCAATTTCCATTTTCGGCGCTGTAAAAAGTGCGGCCACCATTGCGCTTCTGGTGCCTGCCGTTGCGCTTGGCCTGCCTATTATGGATACCGCCTTTGCCATTGTGCGCCGCTATACCAACGGACGCCCGATTTTTCAGCCCGACAAGGGGCATCTGCACCACCGCCTGCTGGCGATGGGCCTCAGCCAGCGCCAGGCAGTGCTTTTAATGTATGTAATCAGCGCAGTGCTGGGCATTGCCGCTATTTTGCTTACCGAAGTTGACGGTTATCTGGCGGCCGGCATTATTGCATGTATTATTTCCGGCGTCGCGCTTGGCGCCAAAAAGATAGGCATTTTAAATGACAGATAAGGAGTGGGATTGATGGCAAAACTGAAAGTAATGACAGTTTTCGGCACACGCCCTGAAGCTATTAAGATGTGCCCGCTGGTTTTGGAAATGCGCAAACATCCTGACGAAATTGAAGCGTTGGTGGCTGTAACAGCACAGCACCGCGAAATGCTTGATCAGGTGCTGCACCTTTTTGGCATTACTCCCGATTATGATTTGAATATTATGAGCGCCGGGCAGACGCTGTATGACGTTACGGAAAAAGCCCTGCGCGGCTTGCAGAAGGTTTTGGAAGAAGCTAAGCCGGACCTTGTTCTGGTACATGGCGATACCACTACAACTTTTGCGGGCGCACTGGCAGCTTTTTATGCGCAGATTCCGGTAGGCCATGTTGAAGCAGGACTGCGTACCGGCAATAAATATTCGCCGTTTCCGGAGGAAATGAACCGCAAATTAACCGGCGCACTTGCCGATTACCATTTTGCGCCTACCGCGACAAGCAAAGCCAACCTGCTGCGCGAAAACGTGCCGGAAGCAAAAATTGTAGTTACCGGCAATACCGTTATCGACGCTTTGAAAACCACCGTTAAAAAAGATTACCGCTTTGATGACGATGCACTGCATGAAGTGCTTGACAGCGGCAAACGCCTTATTTTGATGACCACGCACCGCCGCGAAAACCTTGGCGAACCGATGCGCCATGTTTATAAAGCCCTGTGCGAAGTGCTGCGTACGCATCCCGGCGTGGAAGCAATTTTCCCGGTGCATAAAAACCCGAAGGTGCGCCAGATTGTAAACGAGGAGCTTGGGCATCTGCCGCAGGTTCACTTAATAGAGCCGCTGGACTACGAACCGTTTGCTAACCTTATGGCGCGCGTGGATATTGTGCTTACCGACAGCGGCGGAATTCAGGAAGAAGCGCCGGCACTCGGCAAACCCGTGCTTGTGCTGCGCGATACCACTGAACGCCCCGAAGCAGTTTCGGCAGGCACGGTAAAACTTATAGGCACCGCTTATGAAGATGTGCTGCGCGAAACCAATCTGCTTTTGGATGACGCCGCCCATTACCGCAGTATGGCGGAAGCCGTTAACCCTTACGGCGACGGTGAAGCCTGCGCAAGGATTGTAAACCGGATTTTAAAAGAATTTGGTTTTGATGTTGAAGATTTACCCGAATTTACTGTAATTTGATATAGACAGAATTTGTGAAATATTTTAAAATAATATTAAGAAGGTATGAAGATTTCTAATATATTATGATGACGTGAAATTTGGTGAGCGCCATGAATGAGAATCTGGAAAAAGTAAAACTTGCCGACAGAAAACGGCAGGAAATAGCCAGACGCATTAAAGCACGCCTTGACAGGCAGCGCCGGCAGGAACTTGAGCGCATCAGAATGATGAACGCTTTTGCAATAGTTTCTTCGCTCGGCATGATGACTGTTATAGATTTTCTGCTTGCATACTGGGGCGGCGACTGGCTCGATAATTATTTTCAGACCGGTGACCATTTCTGGCGCAAAATCTGCCTTGGCCTTGCAGGCCTCACGTTTGCACTCGGCGTTTTTAAATTAATTTATTTGACAAAGCCGATGGAAGAAGAAAAAACAGAAGAAGATGCTGATAAAGAAAAAAACATACCTGAAAATGAAGATAATGTTCCTAAAGAAAACGAGATTAGTAACTAAATAAATTATGATGAAATTTGATTTAACTCCGCTTGTACAGGCTGGCGGTTATAAGGTTGTGGCAAGGCTGTTCATATCGGCTATGCCACTGGTTATACTTGCCGGATTTATTGATTATGCCTTTTCTGTGTCGCTGTTCAGAGGTGTTGTGATTGGTGTATTAGATACGGTAATCATGTTTCATGGTATGAAAAGAGCTTTGCCCTATGTCAAAGAACCCCAAAAGGGTATTTCGATTATGGGGCGTTATCGTATTTATCGCCTTATGTCTGCGGGCAGCATTTTTGTGTTGATGTTAAGGATGAAATACCCGGTTTTCGGTGCGAGTCTGGGATTTCTTCTGATACATATATTTTTAATCATCAATTTATTATTTTTCGCGTACCGACTTAATAAGAAGGAAGCGTGAGGAAAGGAGTTGAAAAGGATGGGAAATGAAGCAGCTGCTATGGCACAGGGAGCTGAACAGTCAGGTGAAATTATACATTATGCTGCAACTGAAATAGCACCAGGTATTGTAATCAATATGCAGACTATGTATATGACTTGGATTGCGATGGCTATTGTATTTGTATTATTTTTCTTAGTCTCCCGCAACCCGAAGTTAGTTCCGAGCGGCTTGCAGAATGTGATGGAAATGGTTATCGATTTCCTCGATGGCATGATGAATCAGAACATTGGTGAAAAGGGCCGTAAATATATGGCATCCTTCATCATTACCCTGTTCACATTTATTTTAGTCAGCAACGAAATCGGTATGCTTCCGCAAGTTGGTGTACACTGGACTTCACCGACCAACGACATCAACACATGTTTTGCTCTTTCGCTGCTCATCGCTTTAAGCGCTTATATTGTAGGCGTTGTAAGGCAGGGTATTGGCCATTTTAAACATTTTGTAAGCCCCAGCAAGGCATTTTTGCCGTTACATTTACTGGACGCTATTACAAAACCGCTGACTATGGCGCTTCGTCTTTTCGGTAACATTCTGGCAGGCGAAATTTTGCTCATAGTTCTTTACCAGTTATCTCCCTGGATTATTCCGGAGTTCTGGGTTATGTTCAGCTTGTTCATAGGCTTTGTCCAGGCTTTTATCTTCACGATTTTGGCATTGGGCAGCTATGCACTGGCGTTTAATGACCACCATTAATTTATTAAAATTAAAATTTATTTAAATTTGAAAGGATGAATTAAATGTCTGAAACTGCAATTATTACTGCTGCATCTTTGATTGCTGCTGGTCTTGTTTGCCTTGGTGCTGCTGCCGGTGCTGGTTGTGGTAACGGCAATATGTGCGGAAAATCTATCGAATCTATGGCTCGTCAGCCTGAAGAAGCTGGTAAAATCTTTACCAACATGTTGGTTTGCGTAGGCCTTATCGAATCCATGCCTATCCTTTGCTACGTTATTGCAATCGTTCTTGTATTTGCTAACCCTTTCATTTAATAGGTTAAGTTGTGATGTTAAACAAAATTAATAAAAGGGAGGGTCATAAGTGATTGATATTAACGCAACTTTGATTGCGCAGGTTCTGAACTTTTTGTTCCTCGTGTTCATACTTGCAAAATTTGCGTATAAACCTATCATTAACATGATGGATGAGCGTAAGAACAAAATCGCAAGCGACCTGGAAAACGCTGAATTGGCGAAAGCCGAAGCTGAAAAATTAAAAGCTGAATATGCTGCTCAGCTTGCTACTGTACGTCAGGAAGCACAGAGCATTATTGACAGCGCACGTAAAACTGCTCAGTCTGTACATGATAAGATTATTGCTGAAACCAAAGCAGAACAGGAACAGATTGTTGCTTCCGCTAAAGACGCAATTGCTCTTGAAAAACAGCAGGCTCTCGGCGAAGTACGTGCTCAGGTTATCAAACTTAGTTTGGTTGCTGCCGGTAAAATCCTGGAACAGAAATTAAATTCTGCAGAAGATGAAAAATTGGCAGGTTCCGTTGTTGATAAAATAATGAAATAATATTGATTTGTGTTCCATAAAAGCCGGATTAAAGGGCTCTGCCTTCCTTTTGGGCATTGCTTGTACCGGCAGATTGAGGTGATTGATACAATATGAAGAATGAAGAAAATATTGCTTTGATAGAGCAAGAATTGTCCGATTTCAAAATTGACCGCAGTTCCATTAAAGAATTGCTGGAAGTCAAAGTTACTACTGCTAAAAAACTGACTTCTGACGAGTATCAATCCATTTCTGCAATTCTTACCGAGAAACTGGGCAGCGAAATTTACATGAATAAAATTGTTGACCCGGCTATCCTCGGCGGCATCATAGTACAAGTTGGCGATAAAGTATTCGATGCTTCCGCACTGCGTAAGCTGAAAAAAATGGAAGTTGTAATGGATGGCATTGACATTCATGAATACTCCCTGCAGGATACTGCCAAAATCTCCGATGCTATGGGCGCTAAGCTCGAGAATTACACAGTGGATGTAGACCTTGAAGAAGTCGGCATTGTTGAAAAAATCGGTGACGGCATCGCAACCGTTATCGGTATGAAAAACGCTATGGCAGGCGAAATGGTTGAACTTCCGAACGGCGTAACCGGCATGGTACTTAACCTTGACCGTGAAAACGTCGGCGTTGTACTGCTTGGCGGCGATACGCTTGTTAAAGAAGGCGACATCGTACGCAGAACCGGACGCATCATGGAAGTTGGCGTAGGCGAAGGCCTCCTCGGCCGCGTTGTAAGCGCGCTGGGCGAACCTATCGACGGCAAAGGCAGCATTGCTTATGCTGAAAAACGCCCGATTGAATCTCCTGCACACGGCATTGCTGACCGTGAATCCGTAGATACTCCGCTTCAGACCGGTATTAAATGTATCGACGCTCTCGTTCCTATCGGACGTGGCCAGCGCGAACTTATTATCGGCGACCGCGGCACCGGCAAAACAGCCGTTGCTGTTGATACCATCCTTAACCAGAAAGGCCAGAACGTAATCTGCATTTACGTTGCTATCGGCCAGAAGGCTTCTAACGTTGCCCGTATCGTTCGTACCCTCGAACAGCACGGCGCAATGGAATACAGCATTGTTGTTGCAGCTACCGCAGCTGATTCTGCTCCTTTGCAGTATATCGCTCCGTATGCAGGCGTAACAATGGCAGAATATTTCATGGATCAGGGCAAAGACGTTCTGTGCGTATACGACGACCTTTCCAAACACGCCGTTGCATACCGTGCAATGTCCCTGCTGCTCCGCCGTCCTCCTGGACGTGAAGCATATCCTGGCGACGTATTCTACTTGCATTCCCGTCTTTTGGAACGCGCTGCAAAACTCAATAAAGAGCTTGGCAATGGTTCCATTACCGCACTGCCGGTTATCGAAACCCTGGCAGGCGACGTAGGCGGCTTTATTCCTACCAACGTAATTTCCATTACCGACGGACAAATCTTCCTGGAATCCGAATTGTTCTATGCAGGTATCCGTCCGGCTATCAACTCCGGCTTGTCCGTATCCCGTGTAGGCGGTGCAGCACAAATTAAAGCAATGAAATCCGTTGCCGGTACCCTGCGCCTTGACCTTGCACAATACCGCGAACTTGCTGCATTCTCCCAGTTCGCTTCTGACCTTGATAAAGCTACCAAGGCTCAGCTCGAACGTGGCCAGCGCCTGATGGAAATCATGAAGCAGGGCCAGTACCAGCCTCTGACTGTTGAGAAGGAAGTTATGTCGATTTACCTCGGTACTAAAGGTTATCTTGACGACATCGATGTTAAAAAGATTACCCGTTTCGAGAAAGAATTCCTTGAATTTATGGACGCTGCTTACCCGCAGGTTGGCGAATCCATCCGTACCGAAAAGAAAATCACCGACGAAGCTGAAGCTACACTGAAAAAAGCTATAGAACAGTTTAAGGAAACTTTTCTTGCCAGTGAAGGCAGGTGATTGACTGATGGCTACTGCACGTGAGATTCATCGCCACATGAAAAGTGTAAAGAACATTGGTCAAATCACTAAGGCGATGAAAATGGTTGCTGCGGCACGTCTGCGCAGAGCGCAGGAAAGAGCTGCCGCCAGCCGTCCGTATGCTATAAAAATTAAAGAGGTTTTGAGTAATATCGTTGGCGATAAAGGAACTTTGTCCGGACTGAGCCCGAGAAAACATCCTTTAATTCAGAAACGCCCGGTAAAAAAGATTGGCTTTTTGGTAATGTGCTCCGATAAGGGCCTTGCAGGCGCTTACGGCAGCAATGTTTTAAAACATGCCATGGGTGAAATCTTAAAAGTAAAAGGCGAAGTGGTTATTATTACCTGTGGCCGCCGTGCCAGAGACTTTTTCAGACATCGTGGATTTAATGTCATTCAGGCACACTTTGGTTTCTCTGACAAGCCTTCTTACAACAACGCTGTTGAAGTAGCATATGATGCAGCACAGCGTTTTGCCGATGAGCAGTTTGATGAATTGCGCATTGTATATACTTTGTTCAAATCCGCACTTTCGCAGACCCCGACCAATGAAACTGTTCTTCCGCTGGAACCCCCGGCAGATGAAGCACCCAAAGGCGGCGAAGCACAGGTTAAAGCAAATACCCAGTATTTGTTCATGCCTGAAGCAGAAGAAATTCTGGCAGATTTGGCACCTCGTTATTTGGAAACTGTTATTTATGCCGCACTCGTACAGTCCGCAGCGAGCGAACTCGGTTCCCGTATGACTGCTATGAGTTCCGCAACAGACAACGCAGCAAAGCTGGTTAAGAGCCTTGAGCTTAACTACAACAAAGCACGTCAGGCACTTATTACCCGCGAGCTGACAGAAATCTGCGGCGGCGCAGAAGCATTAAAACAGAACTGATGATATATTAGTAAATTAGGAGGCTAAAACCTTGAATACTGGTAGAATAGTACAAGTTGTTGGCCCTGTTGTTGACATTGAGTTCAGTCCGAAAACAATGCCCGCGATCCTGAATGCTATCAAAATTGATGGTACTACTGATGACGGTAAAGTAAAAATTCACCTTACTTGTGAAGTTATGCAGCATATCGGCTATAACATTGTCCGTACTGTTGCCATGAGCTCTACCGATGGTCTTGTTCGCGGCATGGAAGCAGTAGATACCGGCGCTCCTATCAGCGTACCGGTTGGCCCCGGCGTACTGGGCCGTATCTTCAACGTTCTCGGTGAAACTGTTGACCATGATGACACAAAAGTAGAAGCAGCAGACTACTGGCCTATCCACCGTCCTGCTCCGACTTTTGACCAACAGGCAACAAGCACTAAAATTTTGGAAACAGGCATTAAAGTCGTTGACCTTATCGCTCCGTATGCAATGGGCGGTAAAATCGGTCTGTTCGGCGGTGCAGGCGTAGGTAAAACCGTTATTATTATGGAACTTATCCATAATATCGCAACTGCACACGGCGGTTACTCCGTATTCGCCGGCGTAGGCGAACGTACCCGTGAAGGCAATGACCTTTGGTGCGAAATGAAAGAATCCGGCGTTATCGACAAAACCGCTCTGGTTTACGGTCAGATGAACGAACCTCCTGGAGCACGTATGCGCGTAGGCCTTACCGGCCTGACCATGGCTGAATACTTCCGTGATGTAGGCGGCCAGGACGTACTTCTGTTTATCGATAACATTTTCCGTTTCATTCAGGCAGGTTCTGAAGTTTCCGCATTGCTCGGCCGTATGCCTTCCGCAGTAGGTTATCAGCCTACCTTGGCAAACGATATCGGTGCATTGCAGGAACGCATTACCTCCACTAAAACCGGTTCCATCACCTCCGTACAGGCTGTATACGTACCTGCGGACGACTTGACTGACCCTGCACCGGCAGGCACCTTCGCCCACCTGGATGCAACCACAGTACTGTCCCGTCAGATTGCAGAGCTTGGTATTTATCCTGCGGTTGACCCGCTGGATTCCACCAGCCGTATTCTTGACCCGCTGGTAATCGGTGAAGAACATTACAATGTTGCCCGCGGCGTACAGGCTATTCTCCAACGCTATAAAGAATTGCAGGATATCATCGCAATTCTCGGTATGGAAGAACTTAGCGAAGAAGATAAACTTACCGTTGCCCGCGCACGTAAAATTCAAAGATTCCTGTCCCAGGCATTCTTCGTAGCAGAACAGTTTACCGGTACCCCGGGACAATATGTTCCTTTGAACGAAACCATCAGAGGCTTTAAAGAAATCCTCGAAGGTAAACATGATGATCTGCCCGAAGGCGCCTTCTACATGGTAGGCACTATTGATGACGCCATTAAGAAAGCTGAAAGCATGAAGGTGGATTGATTGCATGGCAAATTTAATGCAATTGGAAATTGTAACCCCTGATAAATACTTCATTAAAAGAGACGATGTTGTATATGCAGGCTTTGAAGCTTTAGACGGCGGTTTTGGCGTATTTGCCAATCATATGCCTGCTATTGCAGCACTTAAAGACGCTCCTTTTAAATACAGGGACGCCAATAATGAAGAACATTTCATTTATTTATCGGGCGGCTTTGCTGAAATTGTAAAAAACAAAATTACAATTCTCAGCATTCAGGCTGAAGCAGCAGAGGACATTGACCTTGAACGCGCGCATGCGGCTTTGGAAAGAGCTGAAAACCGCATTGCTAACTTTACGGTTGATATTAACATTAAAAGAGCCGAAGCTGCCAAGGCAAGAGCTCTCGGCAGAATCAGGACAGTAGAACTTTCCATGGCTGCCAAAATGAGATAAGCTTAAACTTAAAACGCACCTCTTTACGGGGTGCGTTTTTTATTTGCTTAAACAAGATAACTTTATAAAAATAAGCTGAATAGTTGAAGTCATTAAAAAGAAAGCCTTAAAATTGTGGCAATACACAAAATGTTTGCTTGTTTTATAGGCGTAGATAAGATAAAATATATTTATAATTTTATGCTTTTTTATGGAGGGCACAATGAATAAAGACAAAGGACCTAAAAAGTCAATATATTATTATTATATGCTGGCACTGGCAATTTTGCTTTTGCTGAATACGGTAATTATACCGATGTTTTTCAGCCCTAAGGTGCAGGAAATTTCGTACAGCAGCTTTTTGCAGATGGTGGACGAAGGCAAGGTAGACAAGGTAGAGATTACCAACAATAAAATTGCCGTACTTGCCAAAGACAGCGGCGATAAGGAAATTTACGTTACCGGCAGGGTGGAAGACCCACAGCTGGTAAACAGCCTGATGGAAAAGAAAGTTGAGTTTTCGCAGGTAATACCGAAAGAACCGAGTTTGCTTGAAAATATTTTAACAAACTGGATTCTGCCGATTTTCATTTTCTTTGCGCTGGGGCAGCTGTTTATGCGCTTTATGGCAGGGCGCATGGGCGGAGGCGGGCCGCTGAACCTTGGCAAGAGCAATGCCAAAGTTTATGTGGAGGCGCAGACCGGCATTACCTTTGCCAATGTAGCCGGGCAGGATGAAGCCAAAGAAGCCTTAATGGAGCTGGTAGATTTTCTGCATCATCCTGATAAATACAAAGCGATTGGCGCTAACATGCCTAAGGGCGCGCTTTTGGTAGGCCCTCCGGGCACCGGTAAAACTTTGCTGGCCCGTGCCGTTGCCGGCGAAGCGAAAGTTCCGTTTTTCAGCATCAGCGGCAGCGAATTTATTGAAATGTTTGTCGGCATGGGCGCTGCCCGTGTGCGCGACTTGTTTAAACAGGCGCAGGAAAAAGCCCCGTGCATTATCTTTATCGATGAAATTGACGCCATAGGCAAAAAGCGCGACAGCGGACGCTTTGGCGGCAATGATGAACGTGAGCAGACTTTAAACCAGCTGCTTTCGGAAATGGACGGCTTTGACGGCAGCAAAGGCATAGTAATTTTGGCTGCCACCAACAGGCCAGATTCCCTTGATAAGGCGCTTTTACGTCCGGGACGTTTTGACAGGCGCATCCCGGTTGAACTGCCGGATTTGCAGGGGCGCGAAGCCATTTTGCGTGTGCACGCCAAAAACATTAAAACCGATGACAACATTGACTATAAAGCGATTGCCCGTGCTACCAGCGGTGCTTCCGGTGCCGAACTTGCCAATATCGTCAACGAGGCTGCGCTGCGTGCAGTGCGTATGCACCGCGACAGCGTAACGCAGAGCGATTTTGAGGAATCGGTGGAAGTTGTTATTGCCGGTTATCAGCGTAAGGGCGCGGTAATACCCAAAGAGCAAAAACGCATTGTTGCTTACCATGAAATCGGCCATGCACTTGTTGCGGCACGGCAGAAAAATTCTGCGCCGGTGCATAAAATAACCATTGTTCCGCGTACCAGCGGCGCATTGGGTTACACCATGCAGGTTAGCGAGGACGACAATGTGCTGATGAGCAAGGAAGAACTGTTCAATAAAATTACCACGCTTACCGGTGGGCGCAGTGCGGAAGAAGTTATTTTTAAAAGCATTACCACAGGCGCCAGCAACGATATTGAACAGGCAACGCGCATTGCCCGCGCCATGGTTACACGCTTCGGCATGACTGACGAATTTGACATGATGGCGACTGAAACCGTTACCAACGCATATTTGGGCGGCGATACTTCGCTTGCCTGCTCGGAAACCACCTCCGGCAAGATTGACGCCAAAGTAATGGAAATTATTAAAGATGCCCATGCAAAAGCGCGCGCAATTTTAGAGAACGATATCGAAAAGCTACATGAACTTTCGGCATATCTTTTGGAAAAAGAAACTATTACCGGCGAAGAATTTATGTATATTTTGGAACACGGCAGGCCGGAAAGCAAAAACGAAACTGCCGGTGAAGTTATTGATACAACCGCAGCAGCGGCTGACGAAAGTGCAGAAGCCAAAGAACCTGCCGCACAGACAGAAGAAACAAGCACTGCGGAATAAATTATATTTATTGGATTGAGGTGAAGGTATGGATCCGGCTATCGGCTGTTTGATCCTTTTGGGCGTAATGGCCCTGCTGTTTATTACAGAATTGATTCCTTTGGCGGTAACCGCAATGGGCGGCGCCATAATTTGCGGCTTTTTAAACTTTATACCCGATAACGTTGTGTTTTCAGGGCTTTCGCACCCCACGGTAACGCTGTTTGCAGGCATGTTTGTTGTAGGTGCGGCAATGTTTCATACAGGGCTTGCGCACAGCATAGGCGTATTTATTGTTAAACGCGCCGGCAAAAGCCAGAAAAATTTAATGCTTTGCATTATGATTGTGGCAGCCGTATTAAGCATGTGCCTTTCCAATACAGGCACGGCGGCATGCCTTTTGCCCGTGGTTATGGGCATCTGCGCAGCGGCTAAAATGGCTCCTTCGCGCCAGCTGCTGCCGCTTGCTTATGCTGTTTGCAGCGGCGGCATGATAAGCCTTGTCGGTACGCCGCCTAATATTATTGTCAGCGGCGCGCTGAGCAATTTTGGCTACCGCCCGTTTGGCTTTTTTGAATTTGCCTGGGTTGGCGTGCCCCTTACGGTGCTGACCATACTTTATATGTATTTTGTTGGGCGCAGGCTGCTGCCGGAAGGCGGCGAAGTGCCGGAAAAATTTCTGGCTGAGCTTGACCCTATGCAGCATAATGTGCCGAAGCAGGTAATTGCGGGCTGTATTTTGCTTGGGTGCATAATTGTTATGTGCCTTGATCTGCAAAAAATAACCATTGAAATGGCTGCCGTTATCGGCGCGCTGGTATGTGTGCTTACGGGCTGCCTTACAGAAAAACAGGCTTATCATTCTATCGAATGGAGTACAATTTTTCTGTTTGCAGGCATGATGCCTGTTTCGCATGCGCTTTATAACACAGGTGCGGCAGAGCTTTTGGCGCGCTGGATACTGGAAGCGCTTGGTACGCCTGCGCCGCTCGCAATAACCATGCTGCTGTTTGCAGTAACGGCGCTCCTTACGCAGTTTATGAGCAATTCCGCTTCGGCGGCGCTCATTGCTCCGATAGGCATTGTAATTGCCAAGAAGCTTGGTATTTCGCCCTATCCGCTTTTAATGGTAATTGCGGTGGCATCTTCCTGTGCTTATGCAACACCAATCGGCACGCCGCCGTGTACACTTATGGTTGGCCCGGGCAAATACCGCTTTGTTGATTATATTAAAGCGGGCCTGCCGCTGATATTGTTATGTTTTGCTGCCACGGTAATTATTGTACCGCTGGTTTGGCCTTTTTAAAACTGGCGTCTGACGCCCTGATGGGAGGTATTAGATGAGACAATGTATGGATGCTGACAATCTGCACCGCCGCCTGAAAAAAATTATCGGCCAGGTGCAGGCTATTGACAGAATGGTTGACGAAGATGTGGCCTGCGAGGATATCCTTATGCAGATTAACGCCGCCAAATCGGCACTGCACCGCGTAGGGCAGGTTGTGCTGGAAGGGCATATTCAGCGCTGCGTGCGCGACGGCATTGAACACGGCGACGCCGAAAAAACCATTCAAAACTTTACCAAAGCAGTTGAGCGTTTTGCCAATATGGCCTGACGCATTAGTTATATAAGCAGTAACCGCTGAACGCAAATACATTATGTGTTTGCGTTATTTTTTTGCATAAAAAAGCCCCCGCTTAATGCGGAGGCTAAAGAACGGAGTTAAAACGCATTTAAAATGTAGCTTACAATTCCCATAAAAAACATGTAAATAACCATAAAAAACAAAACCTTAAACATAATGCGGATGGCTTTATCATAAGGGGTCATATTATCGGCTGATTTTTTGGGACGCTTTCTATAATCAAGTTTAATTAAATCGTTATCATAGTTATCCATAACAGCAATCCTCCCTTTATAACAAAGATTTTTCCTTATCTTTATTATAAACCAAATTTGCCGTAAGCGCTATAAATTTTATAATTGCAAAAGCAAAATAGCAGTAATCCGGCATAAAAAAATAAGTTTGCTGCTGAGTTTTAGATGTGATTTTTTATTGACATTGCACTTTGCCGGGAGTATATTATAAATATAAATACCTATACCCCTATGGGTATAAAAAGAGGCGGTAAAGATGCAGTTTTTAAAAAATATATTGCAAAATGAAGAATTGAGAATGCAGCTTGCGTGCATTGCTGTTTCCGGTGCGGCACTATTGGCAAGCATGCTTGATATACGCCCGCTGCCGTTTGATTTGGCATGGCTTGCAGTTATTTTATGCGGTGTGCCCATTGTATGGGGAGCCTTGAAAGGGCTTGTAACGGAGTTTGATATTAAAGCGGACGTGCTTGTTTCCATAGCGCTTATTGCTTCGCTTACAATTGGCGAGGATTTTGCAGCCGGTGAAATTGCCTTTATCATGCAGTTGGGCTCGCTTTTAGAAGAAGCAACCGTTGCCCGTGCAAGGGCAGGCATTGAAAAACTGGTGCGCCTTTCTCCGCGTACTGCGCGCAGGATTATTGACTACAAGGAAGAAATTGTCCGTGCGGAAGATGTACGGAAGGGCGATATTCTGCGTGTGCTGCCGGGAGAAACCATCCCCGCTGACGGTGTAATTACAATGGGCGAAACTTCGGTTAATCAGGCTGTTATGACGGGTGAACCCCTGCCGGTAGATAAAACTGCCGGAGATGAAGTGGCAAGCGGGACGGTGAACCAGTTTGGCAGTTTTGAAATGCGGGCACTAAAGGTTGGCGAAGACAGCTCCATACAGCGTATGATTCGCCTTGTGCAGTCTGCCGACGCAGGCAAGGCAAAAATTGTGTGCCTTGCAGACCGCTGGGCTACATGGATTGTTGTAATGGCGCTTACAACAGCGGTAGTAACCGGTTATATTACCGGCGAAGTAATACGCGCGGTAACGGTGCTGGTAGTGTTTTGCCCTTGTGCTTTGGTGCTGGCAACGCCAACGGCGGTTATGGCTGCCATTGGCAACGCGGCGCGCCACGGATTTTTGGTGCGCGAAGGCGATGCGCTTGAACGCTTGGCGCAGGTTAAACGTGTTGCGTTTGATAAAACAGGTACTTTAACTTATGGCAGGCCGCAGGTGGCAGCAGTAAAAAGTTTTAATAACGCTTTAACTGACGATGATTTATATTTATATACCGCCAGCGTGGAAAAACTTTCGGAACATCCTTTGGCGCAGGCCGTAGTTAGAAGCTTTGGCAAAACCGTTTTGCCTGCCGACACTTTTAAAATGTATGCGGGACGCGGGGTGGAGGGCAAAGTGAACGGCCTTAAAATTACTGCCGGCAACGAAAAATTATTTGCAGCCAATGGCATTATTATTGCCCGGGAAATTACAGCCGCTGCGCAGCAATACGCCCAAAGCGGATGCAGTATAATTTATGTTGCCGTAAACGGCGAAGCCGCCGGATTTATTGCCCTTGCCGATACCGTAAGGCCGGAAGCTGCAGATATGCTTGCCGGAGTAAAACGCGCAGGTAAAACAACCATGCTGCTGACCGGCGATCATTTTAATGCGGCAGAAAGTGTTGCTGCCATGGTTGGGGTGGACGAAGTTTATGCTGCTTGCCTGCCAGAAGATAAATTAAACATTATTGCCGGTTACGAAGATAAGGGCGAGCATATTTGTATGCTTGGCGACGGCATTAATGATGCACCGGCGCTGAAAAAAGCCTGCACCGGCATTGCCATGGGCGGCGTAGGCAGCGATATTGCTGTTGATGCCGCGGATATAGTGCTTATTAATGATGATTTCAGGGAGTTTGGGCATTTGCTGGAATTATCCGGGCAAATGATGCAGACTATCAGAAAAAATATTATTTTTTCGCTGGTGCTTAATTTTACGGCTATTGTGCTTGCCGTAACCGGGCTTTTAAGCCCGGTGGCAGGTGCGCTGGTGCATAACGCAGGCTCGGTGGCTGTTATCATAAGTTCGGCACTGCTTTTAAAATGGCACTGCCATAATGCCTGCTGCCGCAAACAGAACAAAAAACTTATGCATTGTGCCGTGCAATAAGTACATAAGGCAAAATAAAAACGCTGAACATTTTTGTTCAGCGTTTTGCTGTTATTTGTTCCGTAAAATTTTAATAAGTTCTTCTTCCGTAATGGTTTCTTCGGTATAAACTTTAATGCCATGCTGCATTAAAAGTTCTGCTGCCACGCCGTTGCCGCATTTTCTGCTGCCGCTGAAGGTGCCGTCGTAAATTTCGCCGCAGCCGCAGGACGGGCTGCGTGCCTTTAAAATAGCGTAATTTGCGCCTTTCTTTTTAGCAATCTGCAAGGCTTTTTGTGCGCCGCTTAAAAATTCCCTGGTAACGTCAAGCCCTGTTTTATCTTTAACGCAGGCTTTGCCGTTTAAAACATCTTCGCCGCTGCCGTTTTGTATCTCTACCGGCGGGCGTGGTATGGGCAGCATTGCCAGGCATTCCGGGCAAAACGCCGTAAAATCTTCCGTGTTATAATATTTTGCCAGCCACGGGCACAAATTGTTGCCGCCGCTGTATTTCACGTTGCGCCCCAAAAGGCACGCGCTGATTAAAATCATTTTGCAGTCCCCCTCTTAAAAATACTGCCGCTGTTTAAAATAACAATGGCTGCCAGTATAAAAAAGAATCCTGCCGCCTTGGCAGAAGTAAAAGTTTCCCCTAAAAGCAAAAGACCGGTTAAGCAGCCAACAACTGGCTCCAGCATTGCCAGTATGGAAGCGTATCCGGCTTCAACGTATTTAAGCCCGTAGGTATAAAGCAAATAAGGCAGTACCGTGCATAAAATGCTTATGCCTGCCGCTGCGCCTGCTGTTTCGGGTATAAGGGCAAAGGCAGTTAACATAACATCCGGCTGGCAAAACGGCAGCAAAGGCAAAGACGCCATATAAAAAGTCCAGACGGAAATGGTTGCCGAATTATATTTAACAAGCGCATATTTGCTGAAAATGCTGTATAAAGCATAGCCAAAACCGGAAAGTATGCCTGTAAAAAAGGCTTCCGGCGGGCACTGCCAGCTGCCGGTAAGCATGCCCGATAAAAACAGGCAGCCTGAAATAGTGGAACACAAAGCCAGTATTTTGCTGAAAGTGAGCCGCTCTTTAAATAAAAGCAGCGAAAGCAGCATTACAAATACCGGCGCGGTGTAAAGCAGCATAACGGCAACCGAAAGACTGCTGAGCGTAAAAGTTGTAAGGTAAAAAAGGTTAAACAGCACTACGCTGATAATACCTGTGCCAATAAACATCCATATATCGCGCGGGTTTATTTTTAGCAAGGCGGGTGAACGCACAAGCAGAAACGCCGTCATAAATAAAGCGCCGGCAATGGTGCGCACGGCTATAACCTGCACCGGGCTGAAACCGTAAAACATTAAAATGTACGAGAACAACCCGATAAAGCCCCACAAACTGGCTGCTACCATAATGGCAAGCACCGGGCGTGTTTTGCCGTTCAAATTATTTTCCTTCTTCCTCGTAGTGATTAATCAGGGCAAAAATCTTTTTCTGTTTATGCTTGCCGCTGGGGGCGGAAGTAAAGCCCCTGCCGAAAACGTCGCTGGCTTCGGTGATAATCATAAAAGCGCCGGGGTCTTTTTTGCGTACAATCTGGCGGATGCGCGCAACCTGTGTAAGCTTGGCAACAACAAACAGCACTTTGCGCTGCTGATGGGTGTAAGCGCCTTCGCCGTATAAATAGGTTACGCCGCGGCCTACTATTTTAATAATGCCGCTGGCAATTTCCTCATAATGCTCGCTGATGATGATAATGTTTTTCTTGTAATCAAAACCGGAAGCAAAAGAGTTTGTTACTTTAAATACAATAAAGAAGGTCAGCATCGTGTAAAGCACGGCTTCAATGCCGAAGGCAATGGTGCCGCAGAACATGATGAAAATGTTAAAAATAAAATTGGTTGTGCCCTGGCTGATGCTGTAATATTTGTTAATAATGCCGCCGACAATATCCATGCCGCCGGTGCCGCCGCCAACGCGGTAAACTATGCCCATGCCGATGCCGTACATAACGCCGCCGGTAATGCAGCTGAGCATTTTTTCCGGTACGTCAGGTGTATAAGCCGTTAAAAAATGCAGTGCGTCAATGGCAAGCGAAAGGAAGGTCATGCTGGCAAGAGAACCGAAAAAGTATTCCTTGTCCATATACTTCCACGCCAGATAAAACAGCGGTATGTTCAGCACAATGTTCATCATGCCTATGGGCAGGCCCGTAAGGTAGTAAATTAAAAAGCCCAGGCCTGTAATGCCGCCGCTGAGCAGCATGTTGGGAATGTAAAACAGGTTAATGGCGGAGGCCGTAATAAGGCAGCCGATAACCACCATGGTATAACGGTAAATATGGTAGCTCATTGATACGCTCCTTTAAAATTTGTTTAACTGTTATAATCTTATCATTTTTTGAAGAAAAAAGGAATTGGCGCAGGCGAATTTACCCAAAAAGCATAAAAAATTTAAAAGAGATTTAAAAATTTTTATAACTTTTTAAACTGTTATAAAGCCAAGCGGTTTAAAATATGTTAAAATATATTGTATACAGAATTTTGATTTGACAGGGATGTTTATGGAAAAAATTACAGAAATAGCTTATGCCAAAATAAACCTTGGGCTTGATGTGCTCGGCAAACGTGCCGACGGCTACCACGAGGTTTCTATGGTAATGCAGAGCATCAGCCTTGCCGATACGGTAACGCTTGAAAAGCACAGCGGGCTGGTTGTGCAAACCGGCCGCAGCGATTTGCCGGGCGACAGCAGCAACCTTGCGTATAAGGCAGCAGTGCTGATGGCAGAACGCTTTAATAAAACGCCGGATGTAAAAATAACGCTTGATAAGCATATTTTTATGGCAGCAGGCCTTGCCGGAGGCAGCAGCGACGCTGCGGCAGTGCTGCGCGGGCTGAACCGTTTGTGGCAGTTTGGCCTGAATGCGGTACAGCTTGAACAACTTGCCGCAGAAATAGGCAGCGACGTGCCGTTCTGCATCTGCGGCGGCACAGCCCTTGCAGAAGGGCGCGGCGAAATATTAACTGCACTGCCGGAGCCGCAGGAGGCAGTTATTGTGCTTGCCAAACCGCAGCAGGCAGTATCCACCGCCTGGGTGTATAAGGAATTTGATTCTTTGAAAGAACCGCAGCATCCTGATATTGGAACGCTGAAAGCAGCACTTTTAAAAGAAAATGCCGTGTTGCCGCTGCCGGGCATGGGCAACGCGCTGGAGGGCGTAACCTGCGCCAGATACCCTGAAATTAACAAAATAAAAAAAGAAATGCTTGCCGCAGGAGCGCAGTACGCGCTTATGAGTGGCAGCGGGCCGACTGTGTTTGCCGTTGCAGGCAGCACACAGGAAGCACAGAAAATTATAGAAGCATTGCAGGCATGGAAACTGGAAACAGCGATTGCCACAACTGTGAAAAGGAGTGTAATATAAATGAGCGGACATTTAAGCCCTATTCAGCTTGACAGCTACCGGCCGCTGCGCGAACTGGTATGCGAAACCATCCGCCAGGCGATTGTTGACGGCGTTTTCAGCCCGGGCGAAAGGCTGATGGAAATTCAGCTGGCTGATGAAATGGGCGTCAGCCGTACGCCGGTGCGTGAAGCAATCCGTAAGCTGGAACTGGAAGGCTTTGTGGTAATGATACCGCGCCGCGGCACCTATGTGGCCGATATTTCCATTAAAGACATTAACGAAGTTTACGAAATACGCACCAGCCTTGAAGTGCTGGCCGCAGGGCTTGCTGCCGAACGTATCAGCGACGAGGAGCTGGAAACCATGCAGCGCCTGCTGGTAGAAATCGGCCAGCATATTGAAGACGGCAATATTGAAAAAATCGTAGAAATTGATACCGCGTTCCATGATGTTTTGTATAAAGCCAGCCGCAACAAACGCCTGGCAGGCATTATTAACAATCTGCGCGAGCAGATTACAGTAATACGCCGCCGTTCCATGATGTATCCGGGGCGTTTGCAGAATACTATGGAAGAACACCGCATTCTGGTGGACAGCATTGCGGCCCATGATGTTGACAGAGCGCAAAACGCTGCCCGCCTGCACATGGAAAACGCCGAGCATACTTTGCTGAAAGACATGCTTGAAAGCGCTGAACGCAAGAAAAAATAAGAAATGGGGTATAGAAATTGTCAGAACTTGTTGCTGTAATTTTAGCTGCCGGTATGGGCACCCGCATGAAATCCAAACTGCCGAAGGTTTTGCATAAAGTTGGCGGCAAAGCCATGCTGCAAAGAGTGCTTAACGCCGCAGACGGAGCCGGTGCCGCTAAAAAAGTAGTTATTACCGGCCACTGTGCAGAACTTGTAAACGAACTTATCGGTACTCAGGCCGTAAGCGTATACCAAAAAGAGCAGCTCGGCACAGGACATGCCGTAATGCAGGCCGAAGCCGAACTGAAAGATTTTAAAGGAACTGTTATGGTTCTTTGCGGAGATACTCCGCTTTTGGATGCCGGCGAACTGCGTAAATTTTATGACGAGCATGTACAAAGCGGCGCTGCTGCCACCGTGCTTACCGCAATTATGCCAAACCCTTACGGTTACGGGCGCATTATCCGCAATGCGGAAGGCAATGTGGCAGGCATTGTTGAAGAAAAAGACGCTACGCCGGAACAGAAGGCCATTACCGAAATCAACACCGGTATTTTCTGCTTTGAAGCACCGCTTCTGTTTGAAGTTCTGCATACTTTAACCAACGATAACGCGCAGGGCGAATATTATTTAACCGACGTACTTGCCAAATTAAACGGCATGGGCAAAAAGGTTGGCGCTGCCATTACGGCCGACAACGCCATGGTAATGGGCGTAAACAGCCGCCGCCAGCTGGCGGAAGCAGAAGCCGAACTGCGCACTCGCGTGCTCGGTGCGCTGATGGACAGCGGCGTAACCGTTATGGACCCTGCAAGCACCTTTATCGGCGAAGATGTTAAAGTTGGCAACGATACAGTTATTTACCCGTACACCTGGCTTGAGGGCAATACGGAAATCGGCACTGACTGCGTAATCGGGCCTTCCGTACGCCTTACCAATGTTAAAGTTGGCAGCGAAGTGGAAATGCAGTTTACCTACGGGCACGACTGCACCGTTAAAAATAAAGTTGTAATGGGGCCTTATGTACATCTGCGCCCGGATACCGTGCTTGAAGACAAGGTTAAAATCGGCAACTTTATTGAAGTTAAAAATTCTCATGTCGGTTACGGCACTAAATTGCCGCATCTTTCCTACATTGGCGATACCGATATCGGCAGCGGCGTAAATATTGGCTGCGGCTGCATTATGGTTAACTATGACGGCAAGAAAAAACACCGCACCACTATTGGCGACAACGCTTTTATAGGCTGCAACAGCAACCTTGTTGCGCCTGTTACCATCGGCGAAGGCGCTTATGTAGGCGCAGGCTCCACCATTACCAAAGAGGTGCCTGAGGACGCACTTGGCATTGCCCGCGCCAAACAGAAGAACATTGAAGGCTGGGCAGCCAAACAACGCGAAGACTGATAAATTTTGCTATACTACTTGTTAAACCTGTGTAAAAAGTTGTATACTATATTTATAAGGTTACGGAAATTTAATACCTATACAACTCAATCATACTTGGAGGGATATGACCATGTTGTCAGATGAGAGCAGAATGAGGATTTTTACCGGTAACGCAAACCCTGATTTGGCACGCGAGATTGCTGAAAATCTCGGTACAACCGTTGGTGATGCCGTTATCAACCGTTTTAACAATGGCGAAGTACAGGTTATGATTAACGAAAGCGTACGCGGCAAGGACATTTTTATTGTGCAGCCTACCTGCGGCCCTATCGTTAACGATAACGTAATGGAACTTTTAATTATGGCTGATGCGTTTAAACGCGCTTCCGCTTCCCACATTACCGCAGTTATTCCGTATTACGGTTATGCCCGTCAGGACCGCAAAGCACGCGGCCGCGAACCTATTACCGCAAAACTGATGGCAGATCTTCTGGAATGTGCAGGCATTACCCGCGTTGTAACAATCGACCTGCATGCAGCCCAGATTCAGGGCTTCTTTAACGTACCGTTTGACCATATGCCCGGCCAGCCGATTCTGGCAGAGTATATTAAAAGCAAAAATCTTGAGGACCTCATCGTTGTATCACCTGACCTTGGCGGCGTAAGCCGTGCCCGCACCATGGCAGAACGCCTCGGCTGCGGCATGGCCATTATCGACAAACGCCGTCCGGAACCCGGCGTAGCCGAAGTTATGAACCTTATCGGCAACGTTGAAGGCAAAACCGCAATTCTTGTCGACGACATGATTGATACCGCCGGTTCTTTGGTAGAAGCAGCCAAAGCTGTTAAAAAATTTGGCGCAAAAGAAATTTACGCATGCTGCACGCATCCGATTTTGACGGACCCGGCTGTAAGCCGCATTGCCCAGTCGGATATTACGGAAGTTGTTGTTACCAACACCATTCCGCTGCCGCCGTCCAAAAAGCACCCCAAAATTAAAGTGCTTTCCATTGCGCCGATTCTGGCAGAAACCATTCTGCGCATTTACAACAACTGGTCTGTAAGCCAGCTGTTTGAAAAACACAAATAATAAACTTTATGGGCCTGCCGCAGGCGCGGCGGGCCTTATTTTTGCATTAAGGAGTAAACATGAAACTGATAGTTGGGCTTGGCAACATTGGCAAAGAATATGAAGGCACGCGCCATAATATCGGCTTTATGGTGGCCGATGAACTTGCAAAGCGCTGGGGCATTACCACCTGGAAAAATGAACGCAGCGCCATGTGTGCCGAACACCGTATTCCCGAAAAGGTATTTTTAATAAAACCTACTACCTATATGAATTTAAGCGGCGAAGCCGTGGGTGCTTTTGCCAATTTTTACAATATCGACCCGGAAGATATTGCAGTTATTCAGGATGACCTCGACTTACCCTGCGGCAAACTGCGCATCCGCCGCAAGGGCAGTGCGGGCGGGCACAACGGCATTAAATCCATCCAGCAGCATCTTGGCACGGGCGATTTTCCGCGCTTTAAAATCGGCATCGGCCACCCGGAGCGCAATGCGTCGGCAGTTATCGGCCATGTGCTGCACCGTTTCGGCAAAGAAGAACAGCCATTAATTGAAGAAGCTGTTAAGCAAATGGCTGACGCTGTTGAGTTATGGCTGAAAGGCGATATGGACGCCGTAATGCAGGCCTATAACACCAAAAAGGAAAAGAAAAAAGACGCAACCGCCCCTGAAAATAATTAATTTTGTGTACATTGGCGGAAGCTTAAAACACATTAAGATTTTAATTTGTAACGCATGTTACAATTCTGTTATAAAAATATGCCTTTAAAATAAAAATGTAAAAAAATCAGCGCAAAAGTGTTGACAAGGTGTTGTGTGCCTATTATAATAACATCATCAAATAACAAATTGCGTTGATTGGGAAAAGTAGTAAAGCCGCCCAGATTCCAGAGAACTTATCATTTAGCTGAGAGATAAGATCAAAGCACTTTATGAAAATCCCCCATGAGCTGCCAGCTGAAGGGCAAACGCCTGTGTAAGTGTGGCCGGAGGACGACCGTTACAGCGTCAGGCATTGAACGTCAGTTGTGAAACTTTCGGTGATGCCGGTAAAGTGGCCGTATTATTACGGCAATAAGAGTGGTACCGCAGAGCTATTCGGCTTTGTCTCTTACAAAAGAGGCAAAGCCTTTTTTGTTGGTAAAAAAGCTTTACAATCGCCGGTTTGTTATTAAACAAATTATTTTATTCAAAGGAGAAATGAAAAATGAGTGTATTGAACAAATTGGCAGAATTCGTAGGCAAATATCTTACTTACATCGTATTTGCAGTTGTTGTGGCAGCGTTCTTCTTCCCGCAGGGCTTTACCTGGGCGGCTTCGCAGACTGTACTGCTCCTTTCCGTTATCATGTTCGGCATGGGCATGACGCTGCGTGCCAGCGACTTTGCACTGGTGCTCAGCCGTCCTAAAGAAGTGTTCTTCGGCTGCGTAGGGCAGTTTACCATCATGCCTTTCCTCGCATACGTTTTAACCGTTGGGTTTGAACTTCCGCCCGAACTTGCAATCGGCATGATTCTCCTCGGTACTACCCCGGGCGGTACGGCTTCCAACGTAATGACGTATCTTGCCAAAGGCGACGTTACCTTGTCCGTTTGCCTTACTACCGCAACAACTCTGCTTGCACCGCTGCTTACCCCGTTTTTAACCTGGATGCTGGCAGGCCAGTGGGTTGAAGTTTCCTTCCTCGCAATGCTTAAATCCGTATCTCAGGTAATCCTTTTGCCAATCGTGCTTGGCATCCTCGTTCATAAAGCAGTTGGCGACAAACTCGTCGTTAAATACTCCAAACTTTTGGTTCTCGTATCCGCATTCAGCGTACTTTCAATCATGGGTGCCATGGTTGCCTTAAACGGCGAAACCATCTTAAGGCTCGGCTGGGTTATGGTTCTGGTTGTAGTGCTGCAAAACTTTGGCGGTTACGCCCTTGGCTGGATGCTCGCCAGAAAAGCCGGCATGGGCAGAGCGCAGTGCACCACCGTTATGCTGGAAGTTGGCATGCAGAACGCAGCGCTTGCCTGCTCGCTCGGTACACTGCACTTCACCCCGATGGCAGCAGTTCCCGGTGCAATCGGCGGCGTAGTACACCAAATCACCGGTTCGCTTCTGGCTTCCATTTTTGCCGCACGCAACGGCAAACAGGAATCCGCACAGGCTGTTATGCCTGAAGCAGAACCTGCTAAATAATTAACCACGCGGCGCGGAAGGCTGAACGGAAATAAGCCGCACCGCGCCTGATAAAACAAACTTGCAGTCTAAAATAAGGGATTTTGTTCGGAACAATAAAACATATAAAGCTGCATTAAAGCAGCTACTTTCCCCCGGCCCCGGTGCTCCGCCGCCGGGGTTTTAATTTGCCCTGTTGACAGCAGTGCGCCGCTGTGGTATATTTTTAGAGAACTAAATACTAAAATTCGCTGTGGATTTTTCTGGCATAGCCACTTTTCGCCACACAGTTGCCTTAGCGGGCGCTGTGTGGTTTTTTAATGCAGCGGAAGGAGAGGGAATATGAACGAAAATTTTATGAAGGAAGAACCGGTGCTGCCGCTGATAACTTCAATGGCGCTGCCCATGGTTATCAGCATGATGGTGAACTCGCTGTACAACATTGTGGATAGTTTTTTTGTGGCGCAAATCAGCGAGGACGCCATGACGGCGCTGTCGCTGGTGTTCCCGGTGCAGAATTTTATCAACGCCGTCAGCATTGGCTTTGGCGTTGGTATTAATGCGCTTATTGCCTATTACCTTGGCGCTGGCAATGCCGAAACTGCCAACCGCGCGGCGGTGCACGGCATGGCGCTTTCAGCCCTGCACGGAATTGTGCTTATGGCTGCCTGCATTGCTGTTATGCCGCAGTTTTTAAGCGCTTTTACAAATAATGCGCAGGTTATAGATATGGGCGTGCGTTATTCCAATATTGCTTTCAGCTTTTCGCTGATAATTATGCTGGGGTTGGCGTTTGAAAAAATCTTTCAGGCAGTCGGCAACATGAAGGTTACCATGATTGCGTTAATGGCAGGCTGCATAACTAACATTATTTTAGACCCGCTCCTTATTTTCGGCATCGGGCCGTTTCCCGAATGGGGAATAGAAGGGGCGGCTGTGGCAACCGGCATAGGGCAGATAGTAACGCTTTTAATATACTTGTTTGTTTATACAAAGTATCCGCTGCGCATCAGGTTAAGCCGCAGTTATTTAACACGTGATTTTGCGCTTGATTTTAAACTTTACGCCATCGGCATACCGGCAACGCTGAATCTGGCGCTGCCTTCGCTGCTGGTATCTTCGCTTAACACCATACTGGCGGCTTTTTCACAGAGCTATATTGTGGTGCTTGGCATTTATTACAAGCTGCAAACTTTTTTGTACCTGCCTGCCAACGGCATTATTCAGGGCATGCGCCCACTGATTGGCTTTAATTATGGCGCGGGCGAGCACGAGCGCGTGAAGAAAATTTACAACACAACACTGGTGCTTAACGCAGGCATTATGCTTGGGGGAACGGCAATTTGCCTGATGGTGCCGGATGTTTTAATGGCCTTTTTTACGGATAACGCCGTAACGGTAGAAGCCGGGGCGCAGGCGCTGCGCATAATCTGCGCCGGGTTTATCGTATCGGCAGTTAGTGTAACCGCCTGCGGCGCGCTGGAAGGGCTTGGCAAGGGCGTACCGTCGCTTGTAATTTCACTTTTGCGCTATGTGGTAATAATTATACCGGCAGCGTGGCTGTTAAGCCGCAGTTTCGGTGCGCAGGGCGTTTGGCACGCCTTTTGGCTGGCAGAACTTGTAACCGCCGCAGCGGCACAGCTTGTGTATAAACGGTTTAGTAAATGAAAAGCAGAATACTGTTAAACTAAGTTAGTACAAAATTTTGTTGGTATTTTGCTGTTTGTATTAAAGCAGAAAACCCCTTGTCAGTTTTTTTATTCTACTTCTGTAAATCTGTAAAATAACACGCCGGGAGTGGTAGCGGCGCTGAAGCAACAAAATAGAATATGGTTCGACAGCTTAAAAAAAGCATGGCACATCAGCTGCCATGCTTTTTTGCGTAAATGCAAAGGGCTGACGCAAAATATTTTTATAAATAAATTCGTAACGTCTTGTGAGGGGGATAACGGTATGATAAAATAATAATGTTTATTAATACTGTGTAATTCAATATAAAGCGTATGTATATAAAAAATTATGCTTTAGGTAAAACAGTAAAAATTTGATGAGGTGGTTTTTATGGCAAGAAAGAAAAATTTAGAAAGGGCAATCGTACTGGGGTTAATTTTAAGTACTAGTATTTATGGTAGTGCGTGGGCGGCGGAAGTAACAACAGGAGATTTTGAAAATGCCGCAAATGGGCATATTGAAGGCATAAGTGTTGATGGAAAAAATTATACAATAAGTAAGGATACAACTATTAATGGTAATACCACAGGTAGTGCATTAAATTGGTCGTGGTTAGGTAATAAAGTAATTACTGTTGAAAATAATGCAAATTTAACTTTTAATGGTATTCAGTTAAATAATTCAACTATAAAAGGTAACGGTAATGTAACGGTAGAAAATGATAATGGTGGATTAGCAGTTTTTGTTGGTGGTGATATTCAAGCTAATAGTTTAACTTTAAATACGAGTACAAGTGATGGTATTTATCTTTATGAACATGATCTTACAATAGATGTCGAACATTTAACTATTAATAGTAAAGATAATGGAATAATTCAGGAAACAAGTGAAAAAACGAAGATGGTTCATTTAGGCCACTTACTACGCCGACTAATATAACTATTAATAATACGCAATCTATAAATATAAATTCAAGTGGCTCATGGGCAGTACATAACAACTCTCAAGCAGGTGTTTTAAATAATATTTATATGCGCAGTGATAAAGCTGGAAGCGTTATTAATTTAATGGGATTAAATGGTGTGAGCCATACATCTTCAGGTAAAACGATTTTAAAAGCGGATAACGTAAATATTGGGTCTTCGCAATATTATGGGGTATTTGCTGGAAGTAGTGGATTACTTGATATCACTGCCGTAAATGATGTAGTTATTAAAGATAGAGAAATCGAAAAAGGTAATTATGCACGAGATATTGCAAGGGCTCAAAATGGTACTCTGGTTATTACTGCACAAAATGGTAATACAAATTTAATTGGTGAGTCTGGTGTACATACAGTTGGTACTGGTACTGCAACAATTACGGCTGCACAACTTAATAGAATTTTAGCAGCTGATAATACGTTACATGCAACGGGCGGTGATATATTAATAACTGGTCAAAATAATACTATTGGTGCAGATGCTGATGTATTAAGCAGCAATTTTGATTTTGTATATGGTGACGGAAAAGCAATTTCACCGGAAAATACATCTGTTACTACCGTAATAGCTACTGGCGAGAATGGATATAATGATGTAAGAGGCGCTGTTGTTGTAGAAAAAGGAGCTTCTACAGTTAATATTACTGGTGCAAATAACTATGTTTCGTCAGAATATAAACAGGTAACAGCCGCTGATGAAGATGAAAGAAATATAGTTTCTGCCGTTTATACAAAGGGAGAAGGAGCGCTTGTAACTATTGACAGTACCGGTGATGGTATAAATGTTATTCAAAGTACCGCTAAAGATACTGATAGTGAGCATACAATTTGGGCACAACAGGGCGGCAATATTGAAATTAACGGCAGAACCATTGTTAATGCGCATAATGCCGGTGTAAATACTGACGGTGTGGCTGACGCTGGTAATGCTTATGGTGTTGCCGTTGCAGCAGGTACAGGTGATATTTCTGATTATACTACTGATGATGGACTTCCTGAATTAACAGGTGATAGAAGTACAGTAAATTTAAATTATAGTGGTGAAAGCCAAATTACAGGCGATATTGTTTCTGGTTACGGCGGTTTAGTAAATATCGGTACCAACAGCGGTCTTACCCGCAGCAATAGCAATAGCAATCTTGTTTTGCAGGGCAATGCGCTTGCCGGTAATGGCGGTATTTTAAATCTTAACCTTGGTGATGGCGGCGTGTGGTACGGGCGTGCTGACGATTACGGCGATGCAGGAAGTAAAAATTCTGATGGTTCGCACCAAAGCTTTTATAACCCAGCTTTCAGCAACGAGATTTTGGAAGGCGGCAGTGTAAACCTTACTATGGGCGATGGTGCCAAATGGTATGTACAGGGACAAAGCTGGATTACAAATATTAACACAACCGGTAACGCTTTGATAGATTTAACTGATGTTGGAACTGGGTACGAACATTATAATTCTCATGCGCTGACAGTATATAATTTACACGGCGATGCGAATATTAAAATGAAACTTGATGGCGACAGGGATTACAGCGATATGCTGTATATTAAAAACGGTAATGGTACTTATGATATTGAACTTGCCAAAGTTGTAACGGTTGATGATATGTATGCTGCTTCAGAAGACGGCAGTTTTAACTTTAGCGGTTTACGATTTGCTACTGTTGGCGAAGGTTCTGATGTACATTTTAATGTAACGGCAAGTGATCAAGGCGTTAATAATATCCGCTATATAGTTGATACTGATGTTTATAATTCCGAAGGCGAAGATGGCACTAAACATGAAAATTCTGCTTATAACGGTGACGAATTTAGTGCGGAAAAACCGGGCAACGATATGGTTGATGATTTTTTAAATAGTAAAGATACTCCTCCTGTTGAAAACGATGTTGTTGCTTTAGCGATAAATGATGTTGAAACATTAGAAGAAAATGCCGATAATACAGCACAGCACCTTAACTACAAATTAGTTGATATGACTACAGAAGGTCTCTCTGACGCCGGCAAAACCATCCTTAATATGAGCCGCGCTAACTACAGCAACGCTATTTATATGGACCGCTTGAACAAACGCTTGGGCGAAGCGCGCTACATTAACGGCGAAGAAGAGGACGGCATGTGGGTACGTATCCGCCATGACCGCATTGGCAAGGATGATGCTTACCGCAGTCAGAACACCATGTATGAACTTGGCTATGACCAGAAACAGGAATGCGATAACGGCGAACGCCGCGTAGGCATGGCAATAGACTACATGCATGGCGATACCGGTTATAACGATATTGCAGGCAAAGGTGAAATTGACCGCTATGGTTTGTGGCTGTATGATACCTGGCTGGGCAACAAAGGGCATTATGCCGATTACGTTGCTAAATGGGGACATCTTGATAACGAGTTTGAAATTTACGTGCCTACCACTGGAGAAAAAATTAACGGCGATTACAGCAACAACGTATTCAGCGTAAGTGCAGAATACGGCCGTAAAAAAGATATTGGCAACGACTGGTACTTTGAGCCTCAGGTACAGGCACAACTGGCACGTGTAACCGGTGCGGATTACACAACTAGTCAGGGTACAAAAGTAAGTGTTGACGGTATCAACAGCTTAATCGGGCGTGCAGGCTTCCGCCTTGGTAAAGACTTTGGCGAAGAAAAACAGAGCACCGTTTACATTAAAGCAGACGTACTGCATGAATTCCTTGGCGACCAGGATATTAAAGCTATGGACGCAACCACAAATGGCAACTGGAGTAAAATAAGCTACGAAAACGAAGGCACCTGGTATGATGTAGGTTTTGGTTTTGCAACCCAAATGAGCAAAAACAGCTATGCCTTCATGGATTTTGAAAAATCCTTCGGTAACGATAATGACGAAACTTACCGGATTAACGTTGGCATGCAGTGGAGCTTTTAATTGAACTTGTAATAAATTAAGTTAATGAAAAAGTAAGCTAAACAGCAAAAGGGGGGCGTTGGCTCCCTTTTGCTGTTAAAAAACAAACAATAAAAACGAGGTAAAAATGAATCAGGAAAATACAGGGCTTGATAAAACAGTGCTGGAAAAGTTTGCGGCAGGCGGTACGGTAGAGTTTGAAAATTATCTACCGCGCAGCAAGAGCGGTATGCGCACATGGGAATTAAAAATAAGGGATGAAGACGGTAGCCGCAGGATTGTGGTAATTCGCGACAGCGGTTTAAACATTACCGGTACGGATGTGGCGGTGCAGCCTTTTACAAACCGTGCTGAGCGCAATGCAGAAATTTGCAGGCTTTATAATGAATGTCATTTGTCGCAAATGTTTTTGGCCAATTTGTTTAATATCAGCCAGCCTGCTGTTTCGGTAATTATTAAAGGCAGCAAATTGTAAGCAGTAAATGAAAAAACGGCATCACGTTTTACGTGATGCCGTTTGTGCTTTATTATGTTCAGCAGGTTCTGCCGGGGTAAGCTTTTAAGGCTTCGCCTAAAATGTAAATGGCGCGTTTTAAATCTTCGCAGTTCAGCACGTAAGCAAGGCGTGCTTCGTTAACGCCAAGGCCCGGGGTGCTGTAAAAGCCGTTGCCGGGGGCAAACATTACGGTTTCGCCGTCAACGTCAAAGTTTTTCAGCAGCCAGATGGCAAATTTTTCTGCGTCATCTACAGGGAATTTAACCATTACGTAAAAAGCGCCTTTCGGGTCGCTGGCTGCAACGCCTGGCAGTGATTTCAGCCCTTCGGCAATGGTGTCGCGGCGTTTCTGGTATTCTTTATTTACTTCTTCCAGATAGCTTACCGGGGTTGTGTAAAGTGCTGCTGCGCCAACTTCTTCCAAAATCGGGCTGCACAGCCTGCCCTGGCAGCATTTGTTAATCTGCTGGCAGAAGTCTTTATTTTTGCTGATAATGCAGCCGATACGTGCGCCGCAGGCACTGTAACGTTTGGAAACGCTGTCGATAATAATCAGGTTGTTGTCAAGTTCGGGCATAGTGCCGAAGCTCTTATATTCGCCGCCGTAAACGAATTCGCGGTAAACTTCGTCGGCAATTACGGCAAGGTCGTGCTTAACGGCAAGTGCGGCAATGGTCTGCATTTCTGCTTCGGTGTAAACAACGCCTGTCGGGTTGCCCGGATTGGTTAAGAGAATTGCTTTGGTTTTGGGTGTAATATGTTTTTCAATTTCGGCAGCATCCGGCAGATGATAGCCGTTTTCCACGCTGGTGGTTACGGCGTTGATTTTAGCGCCGAACTCGGTGGCAAAAGTTGTATAGTTGGCGTAAAACGGTTCAAAAACCATAATTTCATCATCGGGGTCGCACAAAGCCATAACGGCAAAGGTCAGGGCTTCGCTGCCGCCGTTGGTAATGAAAATATCGCCTGCTTCATAGTTCATGCCTTTTTCGGCATAGTATTTTTGAATTGCTTCAATTAAAAACGGTTCGCCTTTGCTGGCGCCGTAGGCAATAACTTTTTCGTCAAAATTTTTAATGGCGTCCATAAACTGGGGCGGAGTTTCAATATCCGGCTGGCCTATGTTAAGGTGATAAACTTTTTTGCCTGCTTTTTTTGCGGCATCTGCATAGGGCGCCAGCTTTCTGATAGGTGATAATTTTAAATTTTGTACACGCTGGGAAATTTTCATATCGGTTGCTCCTCACTTAATAAATTTACAAAACAAAAAATTGTATGCCGCTATTATACCATAAAAAACGCGGCAAGTTCAGCCCTGCCGCGTAAAAATAATGTATACAATTTTAAATTATCTGTTCCAGGGTATGGCGCGGTTTTCTGCCCATTGCAAAAGCAGGTTAAACACCAGCCCCAAAAGCGAAAGCACAATTACGCCTGCCATTAAGCGGTCGGTAATCATCAAATCGCCGTAATGCAGTATCAACGCGCCTATGCCTTCCTGTGCGGCAATCATTTCAGCGGCAACCAGAAGCAGAAGCGAGGTTCCTGCCGCAAGGCGCAGCCCGGCAAAAATCATGGGCAGGGCTGCCGGAAGCACAACTTTTTTTAAGGTCATCCAGCGGGTGGCGTTAAAGCTTACGGCTACCTTAATTAAAAGCGGGTCTACATTTTTTACGCCGGAGTATGTATTCATCGCTACCGGAAAGAACACGCCCAGCGCGATAATGGTTACTTTGCTGAGTTCGCCGATGCCGAGCCATAAAATAAACAGCGGCAGCAGCGCAATTTTAGGTATTGGGTACAGCGCGTTTACAATGGGCGAGCCAATGCGGTCAATCAGTGCGGAAGTGCCGGTAAAAAGCCCTACGGCAAGGCCGATAACGCTGCCGAGCACAAAGCCCAGAATAATACGGTACATACTTGCGGCAAGGCTTGCAGCTATTTCTCCGCCCGCAACCATAGCGGCAAGCGCGCTTAAAATGCCTGTCGGTGAAGGCAGAAACAGCGGCGAAACAATGCCTGCGCGGCAGATGAGTTCCCAGATTATCAGCAGCACAATTACGGAAAGCGCGGAAACCCAGACCGGGTAAGTCTTTTGCCAACTGTGCATTTTATCGGTAATTTTATATTCATTCATTGCCTTCCACCTCCATTAAGGCTGCGCGCGCGTCTTTGCTGATGTGTTCCCAGATAATGCGGATATATTCGGCAATTTCTTCGGTATGTTGCGGCAGTTCGCGTTCTGCGCGCGGTATGCCGATGTTTAAAATGCGGCTTATTTTGCCCGGGCGGCGCGAAAGCAGCACAACACGGTCGGCAAGCATAACGGCTTCCTGAATGTTATGGGTTACATATAAAGTGCTGAGGCGCGTTTTATCCCACAGGGTAACAAGCTCTTCCTGCATAATGGTGCGCGTCTGCGCGTCCAGCGCACTGAAAGGCTCGTCCATCAAAAGCAGGTCGGGGTTAATAACAAGGGCGCGGGCAATGCCTACGCGCTGGCGCATGCCGCCGCTTAAATGGTGCGGCAGTGCTTTTTCAAAGCCGGTTAAGCCAACAAGGTTTATGTAGTGGCTTATACGGTCTTTTTGTTCCTGCCCGGGCACGCCCATTGCTTCCAGCCCAAAGGCGATATTGTCGTAAACGCTGCGCCAGGGGAAAAGCCCAGTTTCCTGAAAAACAATGCCGGTGCGCGGTACATGCCCCTGCGGCAGATGCGTGAAGCTGGCGCTGCCGCTTGTCGGCGCAAGCAGCCCGGCTGTGATGTTTAAAAGCGTGGATTTGCCGCAGCCTGACGGGCCTACCAAGGCGACAAATTCTTCTTCGTTTACGGTAAGGTTAATATCCTGCAAAACAGGCAGGGTATGCCCCGTGCGCGAAACGAAACTTTTACTTACGTTGTCTATAACGAGTTTCATAAGTGCCTCCAAATAAAAAGGGCGGAAGCTGTTCCGCCCTTAAATTGTTACTGTGCCAGTGCTTTTTCCAGCAGAGTGGTATTTGCTACTTTGGCAGGGTCAAGGGTACCCTGCATCATACCGTGTGAAGAATACCAGTCAATCTGTGTTTTAATATCGTCCGCCATAAGTTTGCCGTCGCGGTCAATATACGGCAGGCCAAGTTTAATATCACCGGCAGGGGCTTTTACGTATTTGGCAATAATGCCTACAACTTCATCAAGCTTTTTGGGGTCTTTCTTTTCAACGGCTGCTTCGTAATAATAATGGCAGGCCTTGTTATAGGCTTTTAAAAAGCGGATGTTGGCGTCTTCGTTTTTCATAAATTCAGGCGAGAAGAACAGTGCGGAAGTCTGATAAGGAATGATGTCGCCAACCTGCACAATGGTTTGCGCCGTGCCTGCGGTCTGCATTTTTGTGATGTTAGGCTCGTTTAAAATTGCGCCGTCAATCTGGCTGCTTTCAAGCGCTGCCATTACGGCGCTTACTTTGCCGAGCGGTACAAGTTCCACGTCGTCGAGGCTCATGCCTTTCTGTTCAAGCATTCTACCCAGCATATAATGGAAGGTAGAACCTTTCTGCGTAATGCCGATGCGTTTGCCTTTAATGCTTTCAATGCTGGTAAAGCCGTTATTATAAGCGTTTGCTGACGCAACAAGTGCGGAAGAAGGGAAGCCTTTTTCTTCGCGGCCTTTATCGGCAACGATTGCCAGCTGCTGGCCGCTTGCCGCCATGTTAAAGAGGCTTGCGGTAATGCCGGTTGCGCCTACGTCAACCTGCGAAGAAGCAGTTGCAACGGCAATGGGGTGTGCCGCGTCAAACCATTCCGGCTGTATTTCTATATTCTGTTCGGCAAAAAAGCCTTTGTCCATGGCAATAAACAGCGGCGCGCTGCTGGTAAGGCGCAGCATGCCGAGCTTAACCTGTGCTTTGGCCGCTGCTGGTGCCTGCTTTTCGCTGCCGCCGCAGCCTGTAAGGGCAAATACCAGGCAAAGTGCTGCCAGTAAAAACAGTAATTTTTTCATCGTCATCATCCTTTGCGTAGTTAGTGGTTATCAGCATAACACTGTGTAAGCGTCTTATCAGTTATTTTACATCAAAAAACCGATAAATGCACTACTTTTATTAAAAAATACACTGTAAAACTTATTTTTGTTTACTGAGCAGGTTTTACTTTTGTTATCAGCGCGATGTTGGTATAATATAATTTGTAATGCTGTAAATAACGGAGGCTATATTTATGAAATGGAATAGATTTTTTGCTTTGGCGGCAGGTTTTATTTTGGCGGCGGGGCATAGTGGGGCTCTGGCCGCAGAACCTGTGTGCCTTGCCAGCATTAAAGCGGATACCGACGGCAACGGAACGCAGGAAACAGCCGAGCTGTGGGGCAGTAAACTTACGGGAGGCAGCAGCTATTACGGCGATTTGCTGCTGATGATTAAAGACGGCAGCGGCAAACTGATAACCGCTTATACGCCTTCGCTTGAGGGCGGCTATGCCAATATCTTGCAGAAAGGGCATTTTACTGGCAAGGGCGAACAGATTATTGTGCGCTCTTTAAGCGGGGCGGCACAGGAAATGCAGGTGCGCATTATCGACGCAGCGCTGCCAAATGCCGTGCAGGAAATTTATACCGGCAGCGATAATCTGGGCGCAGCCGTTAACGCTGCGTTTAAGCCCGGTTTTAAAACGGAATTTGTGTTTGAAGATTTTAAAGACGGTGTGCGTACGGAAGCTGTTGAATACGGCGTGCTGCCGCATGAAAAAGATTACTATATTAACTGCGGGTTGTATGACGGAAACGGAAATTTGTTAAAGCCCTACCGCAAGCCGGAAAGCCGCATGAGCGGGGTTACCGTTATTGCAGAGCCCGAAGGCATGGACAAGCTTGCAACCTTGCAGACCGTAAGCGGCACAGGCAGCGAGGACACGCTTGCCAAAATTGCTGCCGAGTGGGAATATGACGGCGGCTGGCAGTTAAAGGAGCGCGAATTATATACGCAAATCGTGCAGAACGGCGAATTCCGCCGCAACCTCGTTTTCGGCAACGGCATGCTTTACAGGCAGCAGGCAGTAATGGACGGCAGCAGCGTAACTTATCCGCTGATGGCGGTTGAAGGCAAACAGGAACTGCAAAACACCATTAACAGCGAACTGGAGAAAGTTTGGCAGCCCTATGCCGCAGCGCTTGGCAAAAAAAGCTGCGAGCTTGATTATACGGTGCCTTTTGCAGGTTCGGACATGATGTCGCTGATGTTTTTCGGCGTAATGGGTGAGGGCAGCGAAGAAATTTTTGAACGCCTGCCGCTGAACATATCGCTCAGCGACGGCAAAGTCCTTGATATAAGCGATGTACTGGATGTTGAAAACCCGGATTTATTGCCGGTGCTTGCTCTGCTCGGTGCTGAAGATAAGGTTGATTTTACAAAGGAAGTGCCGAATTCCTGGTATTATAATGGAAAGAATCTGGTGTTCTGCCAGAAGATGAAAGACGGTACGGGCTGGAATGAAGCCGCTATACCGGCATCCGAACTTGAAAAATTTATGCTTAACAAAAATTTGCTGAAAAAATAACAAAAAATAAACAAATTTGCTACAAAGGAACTGACTGGAGAGTCTAATGGCGAAAAACCGAGAAAATAAAAGCAACGATAAGTAAAATTAATGAAATTTGCTAAAATTAAGGTTTGCCTTTCTGCTTTTGAAGGAATATAATTATATTACTTTGGTTTAAGTATATCCTTTTTGCTTTTTTGTACTTGAAACTTAAGTTAGAAGGAGGAATAGATTTATGTTGAATTTTTTGCGTAAGAACAGGAGCGGCAAAGCAGCAGTTGCAGCGCTTGCTGCCGTAACTGTGTTTTCGCTTGCCGGCTGCGGCGGCGAAAAAGCAGCGGCTCCGCAGGCTACGCTTGTAAAATCCATGCAGGTAATAAAGCGTGATACACCGCTGGTTTACGATTATACCGGCTTTGTGCAGGCTCAGCAGGAAATGGAGCTGAAAGCACAGGTAAGCGGGCAGATTACCGGCAAGTATTTTAACGGTGGCGAAACCGTTCAGGCGGGGCAGATTTTATACACGATTGACCCGCGTACCTACCGCGCCAACCTTTTGCAGGCACAGGCAAACCTTGCCAATGCCCGTGCTCAGCTTGCCAACGCTTCGGTAGATGCCGAACGCTACACAAAACTTTACGAGCAAAGCGCTGTTTCCAAACAGACTCTCGATAACGCCATTATGGCGCGCGACCAGGCACAGGCATCCGTAAACGCACAGGAAGCCATGCTTGAAAATGCGCAGATTGATATGAACGAAACCAATGTAACGGCTCCGTTTACCGGACGCATTGATACTACTGCCCTTGAAGTAGGCAACTATGTTACCGATGGGCAGACCACCATGGCAACAATTTCCAACACCGACCCGGTATTTGTAGAGTTCAGCATGGCTGAGCCTGAATACTTGAAGCTTGCCAACACTGCCGTTGACAGAGGGCAGGCGGCTCCGCTGGAAAATTTGAGCATTGTTCTGAGCGACGGCACCACTTATGACCTGCCCGGCCGCATTGCCGAAGTTAACCGTGCGTTGACTGCCAACACCGGCACGCTTACCATTAAAGCACTGTTCGATAACCCAAACCGCGTACTGCTGCCGGGAATGTTCGCACATGTGCAGGCAACGGCAGGCACCAGGGCTAACGCACTTCTCATTCCGCAGCGTGCCGTCACGGAATTGATGTACAAGAAATTTGTTTATGTTATCGGCGCAGACAACAAGGTTGAAATGCGCGAAGTTACACTTGGGCCTCGCGTAGGGCGTTTGTGGATGGTTGAAAGCGGCCTTAACGGCGATGAAACAATCGTTGTTGAAGGTACCGGCAAAATTACGGCCGGCGCGCTTGTAAACCCCGAACCGATGACGGAAGCAGAACTTGACACTACCGCCGACAGAACAGAATCCGGCGATGCTGCCGGTGCAGCAAAATAAGGAGGTAAGCTGAATGGCACGATTTTTTATTGACCGTCCGGTCTTTGCCATGGTGCTGGCCATATTGATTACGCTGCTGGGCGCTATTGCCGGTTTCAGCCTGCCTATTGCCCAGTATCCTAATATTACCAAGCCGCGTATTTCCGTAACTACCAACTATACGGGCGCAAGTGCCCAGACGGTAGAAGAATCTGTTGCACAGGCAATAGAACAGAAGGTAAACGGCGTAGAAAATATGCTGGATATGAGTTCTACCAGTACCGCTACCGGCGAATACAGCTTAAACGTACAGTTTAACCTGGAAAAGAACGCCGATATTGCTGCGGTAGAAGTACAGAACCGTGTATCGCAGGCAAACAGCTCCATGCCGCAGGAAGTAACCGCATACGGCATTACCACGACGAAGGAATCTGCGGAAACCATCATGTATTTCGCACTTACCTCGCCTAACAATACTTATGACAGTATGTTCCTCAGAACATACGCCGACGTTAACTTTATCGACGCTGTTAAGCGCGTTAAAGGTGTATCTACCGTTGATGAATACGGCCCGGAATATTCCATGCGTATCTGGCTGAACCCGGAAAAACTGGCTCAGCTTAACCTTACAACAAGCGATATTGAAACGGCGGTAGAAGCTCAGAACATTCAGGCGCCTGTAGGTACCGTAGGTGCCCGCCCGACTGTTGACGAGCAGGAAAAACAATACTCTGCCAATGCGCAGGGCCGTTTAAAAACACCTGAAGAATTCGGCAATATTATTATCCGTTCCATTAACGGCGAAAACCTTTACTTAAAGGATATTGCCCGCATTGAAGAAGCACCGAGAAGCGACCTGGTACTCAGCCGTTTGAACGGCGGTGCCTCCGTAGTATTCCCGGTATCCCTTACCAGTGACGCCAACTCCATTGAAACGGTTTCGCAAATCCGCGAAGTTTTGGCTGACGCCGAAAAACGTTTCCCAGCAGATATGAAACTGACGGTTATTCAGGATAACACGCAGTTCATTACCGAATCTTTGGAAAAAGTAGCGCATACCTTTGTTGAAGCGCTGGTACTGGTTATTTTTGTAATCTTCATGTTCCTCGGCAGCTGGCGCGCAACGCTGATTCCGCTGCTGGCAGTACCGGTATCTTTGGTCGGTACTTTTGCTTCGTTCGTACTTTTGGGCTTTACCATTAATACGCTGACGGCTTTCGCACTTATCCTTGCTATCGGCCTCGTAGTCGACGACGCTATCGTCGTTGTAGAAGCGGTAGAGCATCATATTCAGGATACGGGCCTTACGCCTAAAGAAGCAACCTACCGCGCCATGAGCGAAGTTTCCGGCCCTGTTGTGGCCATTGCCTTCGTACTTTCCGCGGTATTTATCCCGACTGCGTTTACCGGCGGTACGGTTGGCGAGCTTTATAAACAGTTTGCCATTACCATTTCCGTTTCCATGATGCTTTCGGCACTTATCGCATTGTCGCTGACTCCGGCGCTGTGCGCTCTGATTTTGAAACCTAAAAAAGATGAAGCCGAAATTAAAGGCTTTATCGGCAAAGCCGTACATGCTTTCAACAAATGGTTTGAAAGAACGCTGGCCAAATACGTAACTAACGTAGAAAAATGCATCCGCCATGCAAAAGTTGTTATGGCATGCCTGCTGGTTGGCGTAATTTTAATCGGCTTCCTGTTTAAGATTACTCCTTCCGGTTACGTTCCTAACGAAGATATGGGCATGAGCGCCGTATCCTTCAGCCTGCCGGAAGGCGCTTCCAGCAACCGTAACATTCAGCTGATGGGCGAACTCAGTAAAGAAGTTCAGAAATTCCCGGGCGTTGACTATGTAATGGAAGTATCCGGCGTTGATATTCTGAGTTCTGCGCAGAAAGCATCTGCCGGCCTCGTAGTTGTAGCCATGAAGCCTTATGCAGAACGTGATACCACCATTCAGGATATCATTCCTATGATTCAGGGCCTCGGTCCTAAATTCCCGGATGCCACGGTTATGGCGTTCCAGCCGCCTGCATTGCCTGGCGCTTCCAGCACCGGTTCGTTAAGCATGTACATTATGAACCTTGGCGGTGAAGATGTAAGCCTGATGAATGACCGTGCGCAGGAATTTTTGGCGAAAGCACGCCAGCGCCCGGAAATAGGCATGATTTACACCACATTGAACACCACCACGCCTATGTATAAATTCAATGTAGACCGTGATAAGGCACAGAGCCTGAACGTACCTGTTTCCAGCGTGTTCAGCGCATTGCAGACCTTCCTCGGCGGTTACGAAATCAACGACCTGAACAACTTCGGCCGTACATGGAAAGTTGTTATGCAGGCTGATGACAAATACCGCTCCAACGTTGACGATATGCGTTATTTCTTTGTACGCAGCAACGATGGCACGATGGTTCCGCTGAACACTCTTGTAACTTATGACAATGAAAACAGTTCCGTTGTTATGACGCGCTTTAACGGCGCACGCGCTATTAAAATTGCAGGCGACCCTGCCGAAGGTTATTCTACCGGCCAGGCCATGACTGCTCTGGAAGAAGTTGCGGCAGAAACTTTGCCGGTAACTTACAGCTATGAATGGACCGACCAGAGCCGTGACCAGATTGAAGCAGGCAACCGCTCCATGCAGATTTTTGTAATTTCCCTTATCTTCGTATTCCTCTGCCTGGCAGCTTTGTATGAAAGCTGGACCATTCCTCTGGCAGTTCTCCTTTCCGTGCCTACTGCCGTACTGGGCTGCATTCTCGGCCAGTACCTGCGCGGACAGCAGAACGACGTTTATATGCAGATTGGTTTGATTATGCTTATCGGCCTCGCTGCCAAGAACGCAATTTTGATTGTAGAATATGCCAAGATGAATATGGAAAAAGGCATGGGCGTTGTTGATGCTGCTGTTGAAGCATCCCGCCTCCGTCTCCGTCCAATTTTGATGACTTCGTTTGCATTCATTCTCGGCTGCCTGCCGCTGGCTGTTGCAACCGGCCCGGGCGCAGGCGCGCGTGTATCCATGGGTAACGCCGTAGTTGCCGGCATGACCTTTAACACGCTGTTCGGTATCTTCCTGATTCCGGTATGCTTTGTAGTTGTAGAAAAATTCTTCAGCAAAAAGCATAAAGAAGAAGCCTGATAAAAGTAAATAATTAGTGAAAAATGCCCTGCTTGACGGCGGGGCATTTTTTATAGCAGGAATTTTTAAATTTGTGTTGTATAATAGTTAGAGTAAACAAACTATTTTGAAATAGAGGGGAATTTGCTTGAACAGATTAAAAGAACAAAGCCGCTTTCTGCGCAATGTGTGGTTTTTAACCAAAAGCTACTGGCAGTCGGAAGAACGCTTGAAGGCATTTGCCCTGCTGGCGGTAATAATTGCGCTTACGCTGGCGGTTGTATATGTAATTGTTTTAATTAACGACTGGTTTAACGTATTTTATGAAGCGCTGCAAAATTACGACACCGAGAAAATTTTTGATGAACTGATACATTTTTCGTGGCTGGCCGCGCTGTACATTATTTTAATGGTATATTCGTTTTATCTGCAGCAGGTGCTCATAATTAACTGGCGCCGCTGGCTTACAGACCGCTACATAGACGAATGGCTGCGCAATAAAACTTATTACCGTCTGCAGGTTTTCGGTGCTGATACCGATAACCCTGACCAGCGTATCAGTGAAGATGTGCGCCTGTTTGTGGAAATGACGCTGACTTTCAGTATCGGCGTTTTAAAAGCGGTATGCACTTTTGTATCGTTCGTATTTGTTTTGTATAATATTTCCGGGCCGCTCGATTTTACGCTTTGGGGTCACAGCTTCCATATCGAAGGTTATATGGTGTGGGTGGCGCTTATTTATTCGGCGCTTGGCACCTGGGTAACGCATGTTGCCGGCAAAAAGCTGGTTGGGCTTAATTTTGTTCAGCAGCGTTACGAGGCAGATTTCCGTTTCAGCATGATGCGTATGCGTGAAAATGCCGAGAGCATTGCCTTTTACAGCGGCGAAGGGCGTGAGGGCAGCATTTTTAAAAAGCGTTTTGCACTGCTTTTGGACAACTTCTGGAAAATTATTCAAAAACGCAAACAGCTTATCTGGATTAATTCCGGTTATTCGCAGATTGCCATTATTTTCCCGATGGTTGTGGCGATGCCGCGCTATCTGGCGCACCAGATTACGCTGGGCGGGCTGATGCAGGTAAGCAACGCTTTTGGTAAAGTACAGGAATCGCTTTCGTATTTTGTAGATATGTACGCTTCCATTGCAGAATGGCAGTCTGTTGTTAACCGTCTTACCGGCTTCGGGCTGCACATGCACGAAGTTAAGCAGGAAAAATTGCAGCCGGATTTACGGCGTGAGTTATCTGATGGCGGCATTGCAGCCAGACAGCTTGATATAACGCTGCCGGACGGGCATGTTTTGATTGACGGTGCGGAATTTAACCTGCGCCGCGGTGAAAATATTTTAATCAAAGGGCCAAGCGGCAGCGGCAAAAGTACTTTGCTGCGCGTTCTGGCAGGCATTTGGCCGTATGTAAAAGGCAGGCTTGCCATGCCGGAGACGGAAAATACCATGTTTATTCCGCAAAAGCCTTATCTGCCGCTCGGCACTCTGCGCGAGGCGCTGCTGTACCCCGGCGGGCATGAGTGCAGTGATGAAGAACTTAAAAACGTGCTTGCAAAATGCAGCATAGGCTATTTAGCAGAAAATTTATATGTCGAAGCGGACTGGGCGCATGTTTTAAGCGGCGGCGAACAGCAGCGCGTGGCTTTTGCGCGTGCGCTTATTTATAAGCCGGACTGGCTGTTTCTGGATGAAGCAACCTCCGCTCTTGACGAGTCTACGGAAAAAGCCATGTACACTTTAATATCTGTCGAAATGCCGCAGACTACGGTTATCAGCATCGGGCACAGAAGCACTTTAAACAGCTTCCATCAGGCAGGGCTGTTTTTAGATAAAAATTTGAAAAAATTATCTTTCGGCTATCTTTAATTTGTTTTATGATGAGTACAAAAGGAGGTACAACCAATGATGCCAATGGAAATAGCGCCCGGTATTTATGATGTGGGTGCAACGGACTGGATTGTAAGGGATTTTCACGGATATAAAACCGAGCGCGGCGCCTCATACAACAGTTATTTAATTGTTGATGAAAAAATCTGCCTTATTGATACAGTTAAGGCCTGCTATGCAGATGAACTTTTGGAGAAAATCAGCCGCGTGGTTGACCCTGCCAAAATAGATTACGTAGTGGTAAACCATGTTGAACCTGACCATGCAGGTGCGTTGCCGGAGGTTTTAAAAGCAGCTCCCAATGCTAAATTTGTTATTACCATGCAGGGCAAAAACGAGGCTTTGCGCCATTACGGCGACGGCTTTGACTTTATGGTTGTTAAGGAAGGCGACAAAATAAGCCTCGGCAGCCGTGAACTGACTTTTGTGCCCATGCCGATGCTGCACTGGCCCGACAATATGGTAACCTACTGCCCGCAGGACGGCATTCTGTTCAGCAACGATGCGTTTGGACAGCATTATGCTTCTTCCAAACGCTTTGATGATGAAGTTGACGAATATGTTTTGTTCTATGAAGCGAAAAAATATTTTGCCAATATTTTGTGGCCGTATGCGCGTTTAATCGGCGGTGCGCTTAAAAAAGCCTCTGCGCTTGATATTAAAATGATTGCTCCGGCGCACGGCGTTATCTGGCGCAGCAAAATTGCTCAGATTCTTGAAAAATATGCAGCCTGGGGAACGGGCGTTAACGGCAAAAGCGTTGTTATTGCCTACGATACCATGTGGGGCGGCACGGAAGCACTGGCACGAGCCATGGTTGAAGGCACTGCCGCTGCGGGTGTAAACGTGCAGCTGATGCGTATGGACAGAACCCCGTGCAGCACTGTAGCGGCAGAATTGTTTGAAGCAGGAGGCCTGCTTGTAGGTTCACCGACTTTAAACAGCGGCATGATGCCGACAATCGGCGGTATGCTGGTTTATTTAAAAGGCTTGCAGCCTAAAGGCAAAAAAGCGGCAGCTTTTGGCACCTGCGGCTGGGCAGGCGGTGCGCAGAAAGATATGGAAGCCATGCTTACGGCAGGAGGGTTCGATTTACAGCCCGGCTTTAACTGCAAATGGCGTGCCTGCGTTGATGAAACCGAAGCAGCGCGGCAGTTTGCCTATGAGTTTGCCAAAAATCTGTAATTTTTAAATAATGGCAGCGGTGGAATTTACAAAAATTTCATCGCTGTTTTTTATTTATGCCTTGCCAAAAGTCGAAAAGTCAAATATAATAAGTGTAAAACAATACATCTAAATTTATGGGGTAATCAGATATGAGAAATCTTGCTGATGCAATAGAAAATTTTATTATCCGCCAGTTGCTGGAGGACAGTGAAGACACTGTACTGGTACAGCGCAATGAACTGGCCGATAAATTATCGTGCGCTCCGTCGCAGATAAGCTATGTTATAAGCACGCGCTTTACGCCGGAAAAGGGCTATCTGGTGGAATCGCGCCGTGGCAGCGGCGGCTTTGTGCGCATTGTGCGGGTTACGCCGCCCGATAAGGAAGAAAAACGCCGGGAAACGGCGCAGGCTCTTTTGGAGCACTGGGCGCACCGCGGCATGGTTACGGCCCGCGAATATGCTCTTTTAAAATATATGCTTGAAATTATAAATGCGGATGAAAAGAAAAAAATAACTGTATTACAGAATGCCATAAGTAAGATGATGCAGGTGAGGTGACAGATATGTTATGCCAGAAATGCGGCAAAAAAGAAGCCGTTGTGCACGTAGTGTGCATGGTAAATAATAAACAGATTGACAAATGGCTGTGCGCGGACTGCGCCGAAAAGCTGATGCCGTACGCTGTTAGCGGCGGCGGGCGCGCTGTTGACCCGCGCAATTTGCTTGAAACATTATTTTTTGGCGGTGAGCAGGCAAAACCGCAGGAACGCCGTTTTACCAAACGGATGGCTTCCATTTTGGAGAATGCCATGCGCAGCGCGCTGGACCGCGGGCATGACCACCTCGGTACGGAGCATTTGCTGCTGGCGCTTTTAAACGAAAAAGACTGTTACGGCGTAAGAGTGCTTGAAAAACTGGGCATTAACCCTGTTGCCGTGGCGGAAGAAGTGGAAAAAGCCATGGACCCGGCGGGTAATTTGCAGATTATCATCGGTTATACGCCGCGTGCCAAACGTGCGCTTGAAATTGCCGCCGAAACCGCACTGGCTTTAAAATCGCCGCAGGTAGGCTCCGAGCATTTGCTGATGGGCATTTTGCGCGAGGACAAAGGCATGGGCGGCACGGTGCTGCGCAAGTTTAACATTACTGCGGAACAGGTATGGCAGATTATCCGTTCCATCCGTGAACATCAGCCGTCCGTTCCTGGCTTTGAAGAACCGGAAATGCCTTCGTATTACGATGAAATGCCGGAAGAAGCATCGCTTGAGGTTTTAAACGAATTTGGGCGTAATTTGAACGAACTGGCGGCAGCAGGGAAAATTGACCCTGTAATCGGCAGGGAAAACGAAATTGAAAGAGTTATACAGATTTTGTGCCGCCGTACGAAGAATAACCCCGTTTTAATCGGCGAGGCCGGTGTAGGCAAAACAAGCGTGGCAGAAGGCCTGGCACAGCGAATTGTTGACGGTAAGGTGCCGGAGCTTTTGCGCAGCAAAACCGTTTTTTCGTTGGAAATCGGGTATCTTGTGGCCGGTGCCAAATACCGGGGCGATTTTGAAGAACGCCTGAAAGATATTCTGGAAACCATTAAAGAAAACAAGGATATAATTCTTTTTATAGACGAACTGCATACCATTATCGGCGCGGGCGCAGGGGAAGGCGGAACCGATGCGGCCAACATTATAAAACCTGCCCTTGCAAGGGGTGAATTGCAGGTTGTAGGTGCTACAACGCTCAGCGAGTACCGCAAGCATATTGAAAAAGATGCGGCGCTGGAACGCAGGTTCCAGCCGGTTGTGGTTGCTGCGCCGGATGCCGATGCGGCACTGTCGATTTTAAAAGGCCTGCGCGAAAAATATGAAGAATTCCATAAACTGCATGTTACCGATGCGGCGCTGGAAGCGGCGGTAAAGCTTTCCAACCGTTATATTACCGACCGCAACCTGCCGGACAAAGCCATTGACCTAATGGACGAGGCCTGCGCAAAAGTAAAACTGCAAAACTATAAACTTTCCATACCCGTGCAGGAAAAAGAACGCGAGCTTGCACAGGTACGCAAGGAAAAGGCTTCGGCAATTTCGCGCCAGCAGTATGAACTGGCTGCGCAGCTGCGCGATAAGGAAGCCATACTTGAAATGGGGCTTACCTACGAAAAAAGCAATTATGACCGTGCGATAGGCAAACAGCCGGAAGTTACCGAGGAGGACATTGCCGCGGTTATTTCCCAGTGGCTTAACATTCCTCTGCAAAAACTTACGCAGACGGAATCTGAACGCTTGCTGCATATGGAGGACGATTTGCACAAGCGTGTTATCGGGCAGAGCGAAGCGGTAGAAGCTGTATCCAAAGCCATCCGCCGCGCGCGTGCCGGGTTTAAGGATAAAAACAGGCCGGTGGGTTCGTTCCTCTTTCTTGGCCCGACCGGCGTAGGCAAAACGGAACTTGCCAAAGCGCTGGCAGAAAATATGTTCGGCGACGAGCGTGCGCTTATCCGTTTTGATATGTCCGAATACATGGAAAAACATACGGCATCCCGCCTTGTGGGCGCGCCTCCGGGTTATGTTGGCTATGAAGAAGGCGGCCAGCTTACGGACGCTGTGCGCAGAAGGCCGTATTCCATTATTTTGCTCGACGAAATTGAAAAGGCGCACCCGGACGTGTTCAACCTGCTTTTGCAGATTATGGAGGACGGGCGCCTTACCGACGGGCAGGGGCGCACAACCGATTTCCGCAACTGCGTGATTATTATGACGAGCAACGCCGGTGCGCGGATGCTTGCCGATACCAAACCGCTGGGCTTTACGCTTGGCGAAGCGCAGGAAGATAAAGACCGCAAAAATAAAGTGCTGGCGGAAATTAAGAATGTGTTCCGTCCGGAATTTTTAAACAGAATTGACGAGATTACGGTTTTCGATTCTCTGCATTATGACGAACTTGTTGAAATAATTAAAAATATGCTGCGCGATTTGCGCGCCAAACTTGCCGAAAACAGGCTGACACTGGAGGTTTCGCAGGAAGCAAGGGAGCTTTTGGTAAAAGAAGGCAGCGATACGCGTTATGGCGCAAGGCCTTTGCGCCGTGCCGTACGCAAGATGCTGGAGGACCCCGTAAGCGATTTGTACTTGGCGGGTATGTTTAAAGCGGGCGATACCATTTGCGCAAGCGTCGGCGAAAGCGGAAACATTGTTTTTACGCCTAAAAAAGTTGAAGTGGTGTTAACGCACGAAGAAATACATCCGGCGGAGGTAAATAATGGCCAAAACCAAAACTAAATTTGTGTGCCAGAACTGCGGTTATACCACGGCCAAATGGATGGGGCGCTGCCCAGAATGCGGCACGTGGGACAGCCTGGCAGAAGAACTGGAAACGCCGGCTTGCGGCCCGCAGCAAAGCTTTTTAATGCCGAAAGAAGCACCCAAGCCCAAAACGCTTGACAAAGTAATGCTTACGGAAGTTGAGCGCCTTAAAACAGGCATTAACGAATTTGACAGGGTGCTCGGCGGCGGGCTTGTGCCCGGCAGCCTGGTGCTTTTGGGCGGCGACCCTGGCATCGGCAAATCAACCATGCTTTTGGATGCCGGTATCCGCTTCAGCGCCGGGGGCATTAAAGTTTTATATGTGTCGGGTGAAGAATCGGAAGCACAGACCGCTATGCGTGCGCGCAGGCTGGGCAAACCGGGTACGGCACTGCTGGTGATGACCGCGACCGACCTTGACGCCGTGCTTTTGCAGGCCAAAGAGGTACAGCCGCAGATACTTGTTATAGATTCCATTCAGACTATGTATAACCCTGAACTGCAAACGGCGGCAGGTAGCGTGGGACAGGTGCGCGAATGTACTGCCAAGCTGCTGCGTTTTGCCAAAGCAACCGGCATTGCCGTTATTATCATCGGGCACGTTACCAAGGACGGCAATATTGCCGGGCCGCGCCTTTTGGAACATATGGTTGACGTTGTGCTGCAGTTTGAAGGCGACAGGTCATATTCCTTCCGCGTTTTGCGCGCGCTGAAAAACCGTTTTGGTTCTACCAGCGAAAGCGGGATATTTTCGATGGAAACCGGCGGTTTAAAAGAAGTTGCCAACCCTGCCGGGCTGTTTTTGGAAAACCGTGCCGAAAACGCGCCGGGCAGCGTGGTTTGCGCCTGTATGGAAGGCAACCGCCCGATTATGGTTGAAGTGCAGGCTTTGGTTGCCAAAACGCCTTACGGCATGCCTCGGCGTACGGCCGTTGGGTTTGACTACAACCGCGTAAATATGCTGCTGGCTATTTTGGAGCGGCGGCTGGGTATGGATTTTGGCAATTTTGATGCTTATTTAAACGTTGTTGGCGGCATGAAAATTACCGAGCCTTCAGCAGACCTTGCCGCGGCAGCAGCGCTGGTATCGAGCTACCGCAATAAACCCGTGCCGCACGGTGTGCTGGCGGTGGGCGAAGTGGGGCTTACAGGCGAAATACGCCGCGTTGCAGGTACGGAGCGGCGCATACGCGATGCCGCAAACCTTGGCTTTACAAAATTTGTAGTGCCGAAGGGAAAACTTAATATGGAGCAGAAAACGGCAGGCATTGTTCAGGCGGCTACGCTTGAAGAAGCGCTGAACGCAATTTTTAATTAAAAAGCGGGCTTAATGGCCCGTTTTTTGTTTGTTTTATGCGGCAAAAGCGTTGACACAAATTAACTACTATGATAAAATAAATAAATTTTGACATTTTTACTCCTTGGTGTTACAATAAAAGAGTATTAGGGCGAAAGCTGGCATTTTGTACAAGGAGGGGCGCCGATGTTTTCCGTAGGAGATAAAGTTGTATATCCGATGCATGGTGCAGGTATTGTGCAGGCCATAGAGCAGCATGAACTTGCCGGTGAAGCGGTGGATTATCTGGTTATGGTAATGCTTCTTACCGATATGCGTGTTATGGTGCCGCTTAAAAATGTGGAACGTGTCGGTTTGCGCCATATTATCACTAAAGATGAAATTCCGGGCATTGAAAAAGTGCTCGGCACACCGGTTGAGTTTAACGCCAAAGGCATTACCTGGAACCGGCGCTTTAATATGTATCTTGACAAAATGAAAAGCGGCAATGTGCTTGATGTTGCCGAAGTTATACATATCCTGCAAACGCAGGAAAACGAGAAAAAGCTGTCCACCGGAGAACGAAGGCTTTTGGGAAACGCGCGCCAGATACTGGTGAGCGAGATGATGCTGGTTTGCGACGAAAGCCAGAAAGACGCTGAAAAGTGGCTTGATAAATTTTTTGAATGAAAAACACCGGTAAAAACGGTGTTTTTTATTTTTTATACTGTTTTTGCCAGCTGATTTGTAGTACAATAAACATAATCCCTAATTATACCCTGAAGGAGGTGAGAAAATGTTAAACAGAGTGCTGCGGATTACAATAGTCGTTGTTTTTGCTGTTGCCGGACTTATACTTACAGAATATTTACTGCCTTATATTTCGGATTACTTTGATTACAAATTTTATGGCAACGGCTTTTTCGGCATTGCTTTTACAACAATCGTATCAGGCAGTGTCGGAATTTTTGTTTTTGGCAGTATGGGCATGGCACTGGCGCCTGTTATTATCCGTAAAATGACGAGCTGGACGGAGAAAATTGCCATTTTGCTGGCACGTGTTCCTACCAGCGACATCATGGTAATAACCTTCGGCATTGCCATCGGCCTTGTGCTGGCCAACCTTTTGGGCGGGCCTTTTTCGCATCTGCCTATTATCGGGCCGTATATCCCGCTTATTTTCAGCGTAGTGCTTTCCATGGTCGGCGCCAAGGTAGCTTTGCGCAAGCATCAGGATATTGTGGGCTTTTTTGACAGGAGCCTGCCATCGCTGAAAGGCGCGGTTAAACCTGCCGCCGTTAAAGACGCTTATGACAGTGACCGCGTTTACTGCGACAATAAGCTGCTTGATACAAGCGTAATTATTGACGGCCGTATTGGCGATATTTTAAAAACAGGCTTTTTGGAAGGCTTTATGATAGTGCCTAAATTCGTTATCCGCGAATTGCAGACACTGGCCGATTCTTCTGACGGCTTAAAACGCGGCAAGGGCAGGCGCGGGCTCGATTTGCTTCATGAAATACAAATTGAGAACCCGGAGCGTGTTTTTGTTGACGATACCGATTATCCGGAACTGGAAGGCGTTGATGCCAAACTGGTGAAGCTGGCTCAGCAAAAACAGTGGATTATTGTAACCAACGATTTTAACTTGAATAAAGTGGCAGAAATTCAGGGCATTGATGTTTTAAACATTAACGACCTGGCCAACGCCGTTAAACAGATGGTTGTGCCTGGCGAAAACATTAACGTGTTTTTGCTGCGCGAAGGCAAGGAAGCAGGGCAGGCTATTGCTTATTTTGAAGACGGCACAATGATAGTTGTCGATAACGGCAGACGCTTTATCGGTTCTTCCGTAATGGCGGAAGTTACTTCCGTATTGCAGACTTCTGCCGGGCGCATGGTTTTTGCCAAAGTTGCTAACAGGTGATTTGTATGGATAAACTTACGGTTATTGTGCCTGCCGCCGGTGCGGGAAAAAGGCTTGGCCTCGGCAAAAACAAAGTGTTTGCCATGCTGGGCGGGCTGCCGCTTTTAGTGCAGTGCCTGCGCATGATAAATGATACCGGCATGGCGGATAAAACCATTATAGCCGCAGGCGCAGCTGAAATTGACGATATAAATGATATGCTTGCCAGATACCGGGAGCTTTTTCCGCTGCTTGATACAGCAGTTGTGGCGGGCGGCGCAGAACGCACCGACAGCGTGAAAAATACGCTTGCCTTAACCGGCAGCGGCGGTTTTATTGCCGTGCATGACGGCGCACGCCCTTTTGCCGGCAAAGAGGTGTTTGAACGCACTTTGAAAGCTGCCGTAAAATATGGGGCAGCCATAGCGGCGGTGCCGGTAAAAAATACTATTAAGCTTATTGATGAAAACGGCTTTGTGGCAGGTACACCGCAGCGCAGCCTGCTGCGTGCCGTGCAGACGCCGCAGATTTTTAAGGCGGAACTTTTGCACCGCGCTTACGGCAGCGAAAACCTGCGCGGCGCGGCAGTAACGGATGACGCTTCGCTGGTGGAGCGGTTGGGAGTAAAAGTTGCCGTTGCCGAAGGAAGTTACGAAAACATTAAGATTACCACGCCGGAAGATTTGCTTTTGGCAGAAAAAATTTGTGCAGACAGGGGAATGGCTATGCAGCAGGAAATAAAAGTTCCGCAGTTTAGGGTTGGCACAGGCTTTGATGTGCACCGCCTTACGGAAAACCGCAAACTTATTTTGTGCGGGGTTGAAGTGCCTTATGAACTTGGCCTTGACGGGCACAGCGATGCTGATGTTGCCGTGCATGCTTTAATGGACGCTCTTTTGGGGGCGGCTGCCCTTGGCGATATCGGCAGGCATTTTCCCGATACCGATGAGCGCTTTAAAGGTGCGGACAGCATGAAGCTGCTGGCACATGTCATTGCGCTTTTAAAAGAGCGATGTTGGCACGTAAACAATGCGGATGTAACAATCATTGCGCAAAGGCCAAAACTTGCCGGATTTATCCCGCAGATGCGGGCTAACCTTGCGGAGGCGCTTGAACTTGGCGAAGACGCCGTAAACGTAAAAGCTACAACAACCGAAAAGCTGGGCTTTACCGGGCGCGGTGAAGGCATTGCCGCAGAAGCCTGCGTAAGCCTGATTAAAATATGACGCATTTAACAGATTATGCTATAATATAAAAGATTAATTTTTTGGAGGAATGAGTTTGATGGCTAATGAAGTTAGAGTAAGATTTGCGCCCAGTCCTACCGGGCCTTTCCATATCGGCGGCGCACGCAGCGCACTGTTTAACTGGCTGTTTGCCCGCAAAATGGGCGGCAAAATGATTTTGCGCATTGAAGATACCGACCTTGAGCGTTCCAGCCGTGAAAGCGAAGAAAATATTAAGGCAGCTTTAAAATGGCTTGGCATGGATTGGGACGAAGGCATTGACGTAGGCGGCGAAAATGGCCCTTACCGCCAGACCGAACGCCTGGAAATTTATAAAAAATATACCGATAAACTGCTGGCAGAAGGCAAGGCATATTACTGCTACTGCACCGACGAAGAGCTGGAAGCGGAACGCCAGGCTTTGCTTGCCGAAGGCAAAATGCCGCGCTATATGGGCAAATGCCGCCATTTAACGCCGGAACAGATTGAAAAATATAAAGCCGAAGGCAGAAAACCGACCGTGCGTTTTAAAGTGCCTGCCGACAAACAGATTTTAGTGCGCGACATGGTACGCGGCGATGTTGTGTTCGATTCCAACGGCATCGGCGACTTTGTTATTGTTAAATCCGATGGCATTCCGACTTATAACTACGCCGTTGTTATCGACGATTCTTTAATGCATATCACCCATGTTATCCGCGCTGAGGAACATCTTTCCAACACTCCGCGCCAGTGCCTTATTTATGACGCACTTGGCTTTGAACAGCCTACCTTCGGGCATATTTCCCTTATTCTTGGCAAGGACCACACCAAAATGTCCAAACGCCACGGTGCAACTTCCGTTGACCAGTACCGTCAGCTCGGTTATCTGCCGGAAGCCATTGACAACTTCCTGGCACTTCTTGGCTGGGCGCCTAACAGCGAACAGGAAATTTTCAGCATGGACGAGCTTGTTAAAGAGTTCAGCATGGACCATGTTGCCAAGAACCCGGCTGTATTTGACATTGACAAACTGAACTGGATTAACCAGCACTATATGCGCAAACTGAGCCGCGACGAGTTTTACGAAGCAGCCAAACCGCATATGATTAAAAAAGGCTTTATTAACGGCGAAGAATACGGCGACAAGCTGGAATGGCTGAAAGACGTTGTTGCCACTGCGCAGCAGCATGTATCCTATGCAGCACAGGTGCCGGATGATGTTGCCATGTACTTTACCGATAATTTTGATTTTGAAAATGAAGATGCCAAAAACGTGCTTTTGGCAGAAACCGTACCGGAAGTAATCCGCCTGCTGTTTGACAAACTGCCGAAATTGGAAGTTTTGGACGGTCCTTCCGTAAAGGCAACTTTTAAGGCTATCCAGAAAGAAACCAAACTGGGCGGCAAAAACGTGTTCATGCCTATCCGCGTAGCGCTTACCGGCAACCAGCACGGGCCGGAACTTGCGGAAATGGTTCCGCTTCTGGGCCTTGCACGCACCGTAAGCCGCATTAAAAACAGCCTTGATAAAGTTGGGGTTAAGTTATATTAAGGAGCAATTACTATGGCTATTAAAGTTTATAATACGCTCACCAAAAAGAAAGAAGAATTTGTGCCTCTGCATCCCGGCAAAGCCTATATGTATGTTTGCGGCGTTACGCCGTACAACCATCCCCATATCGGCAATGCGCGCCCCTTTGTAACTTGGGACGTTATCCGCCGTTTTTTGGAGCATGAAGGCTATGACGTTCTGCATGTGCAGAATTTTACCGATGTTGACGATAAAATCAT
>OGCQ01000251.1_pt1 | contig 100063 bp, 91 predicted proteins | sample 1570161 | NCBI WGS metagenome assembly OGCQ01 (sample SAMEA4384402, study PRJEB24528) | human gut metagenome | reverse complement strand
CGCGCTGTATCAGGAGAAGGCCGATTATCTCATCCAGAGCGGCAGCAGAAGCCCCAGCGTCATGGAGCGGTGGGTCAACAAAATTGCCACGCTGGAGCAGAAGAAACAGCATTATGAAGAAATTCTTCGCCGGGAGCTTGACGGCCTCGACGACGAATTTGAAACACTGCGCCTTCTGTCGCAGGAGCTGTCCGTGAGGGCAAACGGTCTGCGATTTCGAAAAGCGGCTTGATATGGATTTCTGATGGACATACGGCAGCCCCGACTCGGAATACCGAGCCGGGGCTTTTTAATTGACTACACGATACCGGCTACGTCGCTGTTGCCGTGCTGTAAAAAGCGCAAGACGCTGGCAATATACAACTCGATCCCGATCGGAATACATCGCTCATCGATGTCAAAGAAACAGCTGTGTCCGATGCGTCGCTTTTCTTCTGGATGCGCGCAACCCAGATGGAAGAAGCAACTTGGACGTTCTGCGGCAAAATACGCAAAATCCTCCACCCCCAACGATGGCACGTCCCGCAGGATCACCTTGTCTGAGCCAAACTGCGCGCACGCTACATTACGAACCAAATCAACCATACGGTCATTGTTGATCAGCGGAGAGTAGCTCGGCTCGACAATCAGCTCTGCTCGTCCACCCATCATGTTTGCAGTCTGCTCACAAATTTCGCGGACGTGTTTTCTGGCAAACAGACGTGTTTCCGGCGTAAGTGTTCGAATAATGCCGGACAATTCAACGTAATCAGCAATTTGATTTCGCACAGTTCCGCCGTGAATGGATCCGAAGGAACATACAGCGGAATCGGTGGGACTGATGCTTCGGCTAATCAGCGACTGTACTGCCGTCAGAATCTGTGCCGCGATCAGGATTGCGTCCACGCCCTCGTTCGGATGTGCACCGTGACAGGACGTTCCATAGACCTTAAGCGTCAGCATATCAGAAGCTGCATACATTTTTCCGTATTTCAGCCCGATCTGTCCGGCAGGCAGATCGCCCGCAACGTGCAGTCCAAGCACGGAGTCTACATGTGGGCTTTCAAGGCAGCCCTGTGCGATCATGCGCGCTGCGCCGCCAATGGTCTCCTCTGCCGGCTGGAATAAAAGCTTGACGGAGCCATGCAGGGATTCGCGCATGGACTGGAGCAGCTTTGCCGTTCCCAAAAGGATCGCCGTATGCGCGTCGTGACCGCAGGCATGCATCACACCCGCTGTCTTCGAGCAATATGGCGCGTCCGGATGATCTTCCTGTATCGGAAGTGCATCCATGTCCGCCCGCAGCGCAATTACCGGACCGGGGAAAGCTCCTTTAATCAGCCCTACGACGCCACTTTCTGCCACATTCCTCTCGTACGGAATGCCCGCCGCATCTAAATGCTCACATACCAATTCCATCGTCGGAAACTCCTGCTCGGATAGATCCGGATGGGCGTGCAGGTGTCGCCGCAACGCAATGGCCTCTTCCCCGATGTGTTGCTGTGTAATGGCTTCTCGAATATAATTCATAGTTTTCTCCCGTTAAAAACCTGTCAGCACGGCGATTTCGACCAACACCATCTGTGCGGCAAACAGGATCAGGAAAAGCTTTCCGAACCATTTCAGCCAGCGGTCATAGCGTACATCACCCAGCCCGCAAATGATCACAATACCGCAGGTTGGCCATAACAGGTTGCTCAAACCATCGCCGAATTGGAACGTCAGGCAGGCCACCTGACGACTGACGCCCAGCACGTCGGCCAATGGCGCCATGATAGGCATGGTAGCGGCGGCCTGACCGGATCCAGACGGGATCAGGAAGTTGATCAACGTGTGCGCCACCAGCATGAGCTGTGCTGAAATTGCAGAGGGCGCTTTTTCCAGAAGATTTCCAAGTGCATAGATGATGGTGTCCATGATCTGCGCGTGATTCATAATGACAATGATGCCCTTGGCAAGGCCGGTCAGAATGCAGCCCCACACAACGCTCCTGATACCGGCAAGCATCTCCTGACAATAGTCGTTTGGCGACCACTTATCGATCAGCGCGGCCACGGCAGACATGATAATGAACAATCCGCAGAGTTCTTTATAGCCCCACTTCCAGCGGATCATTCCCAGCATCAGGATGACCAACGTGGCAAGCACGTCCAGAAGAATCAGCGTATGTCGCCATGTAAATGTGTACGAGTCTAATTGACTGCGTTCAAACGAGTGCGTACACGAATCTCCATAAACCACCGAAAGCTCCGGCTTCCGGCGCACCTTGCGTGCATACAGCATCAGATATGCCACTGCTGCTCCCATCAGCACGACAAAGCAGACTGCGCGGTAACCGATGCCAGAATATAGCTGCACACCGGCAATGGACTGCGCAACGGCTACGGTATACGGGTTCAGCGTCGCGGCCATAAACCCGATATATTCTCCGAGCGCGATCGTGGCAAATCCCGTCATCGCGTCATATCCAAGAGCCATCATCAGTCCGACGATCAACGGGTAGAACCCGTAAAACTCGCTGAGCATTCCAAAAAGAGAACCTCCCAGGCCAAAGACGAGCATCAGAACAGGGATCAGGATCAGCGAGCGGCTACCGTTTTTTTGCACCACGCGACCGATAAATGCGTGGAAAGCGCCGGTTTTGACAATGACACCGAATGTCGCGGCGCAGGTCATGATCACAAAAATAATGTCCGCCGCGCTGACGCAGCCCTCATACAAAGAAGCAAACAGGCCGAGAAGTCCGGTGGCGGATACTTCAGATTTGCTGATCTCATGGTAACTTCCAGCAATTGCGACCTTTCTTGCAGTGCCGTCTATATCTATTGTTTCATAGTCAAACGAACCGGAGGGAACGATCCACGTCAGAATCGCGATCACGACCAATATGAAAAAAACGACCAGCCATGTATCCGGCAGTTTTCGCTTGCTCGTTGTGTTTTTGTGCATGAAGGATCTCCTTTCTTTCTGTTGCCGTGCGGCAAATGTCTGGCTTACATGTTCTCAATTATATGACATGGAGTGCACGCCGGCAATGCAATATCCTGCCTAAAATATTGCAAATCATGCTGAATGTGCGCACAATTGCTTCTTTTTGGGAACAGGAAATCGCGAGAAAGGCGTTTCGTATGTCCAATTTCCCAATCAGGCAAGGAGCATACTGAAAAAGAAGGCGCATCCGGTCGAACCGGATGCGCCAAAGCAGGGGGGAAACTTGCGTTTTTACGGAAGTGAGACAGTCTTGCGGGCTGTTTTGTCATACATGCGGCTGAGGATCGCCGCGACCTCGCTCCGCTTGATGTCGTTCGTCGGATAGAAGGTGCCGTTTTTGTCAGAACCGGTCAGAATGCCCGCGCGATAGAACGTATAGATCTCCAATGCGTAAGTATCCGTTGTTATGACGTCCGGGATCTTGTTGTCCGCGACGGTATTGATCTGCCGGTAGTCGCTCATCGCGCCATAGAAAATGTGGACAAATTCATTGCGCTTGACGGGGGTATTCATCTGCGCAGGCGTATAATCCAGATACATCTTTTCAATGATCCCGTTATCTACCGCGTAGCTGACATAGCTGCTGTACCAGTACGGAGAGCCATTGCGCAGTGTGACCTTTCCGTTGTTGTTCAGCATTTGGTGCAGTGCGGCGGACAGCTTGATAGCCTGTGCAACGGTGAGCGTGTCATCCGGCTTATAGAGCGTTCTCGTTACACCGTCGATCAGATCCTTTTCCCATGCGGCGCGGACACTGTCATAATACCAGCTGCTTCTGGAGACATCGGTGAACGGGAAAGGATCTCTTTCCGGAACGCCGGGTTTGGTCTGCACAGACGGCGTGACAGGACCGACTGGCGGCGTATAGCGGCCGGAAACACGGACGGTTTTGCCGCCAAACCAGTCCGTTCCGTTCAGGCTGTACTGCACCGTATAGCTGACGGAGCTGCTGCTGTAATTAGCAGGCAGAGACAGGGTTGCCATTTGCTTCGCTGCATCGCCACTCGTCTGCGCAGTGATCGTGCCAGCCTTGATCTGAATGCCATTTTGCAGGTTCGTGCCGGCGAGCGTGACCGTGATCATGCCGCCGTTGGAGGGAAGCTCCGTGGGCGCTACGCTATAGTCCGTCACCGACGGCTCAGTGGGCTGTGTGCCGCCGCCCGTGCCGGGAACTGTTGCGGTCAGCTCTCCCGCGAGCGTCGTTCCGTCCAGACTGTAACGGAAGTAGTAGGTCGCAGCGTCCGTGCCGGTATTCTTCGTGAGCGTGACTTCCGCACTGCGGGAGACATCCGAGCCTTCCGCATCAACGGGAGTCAGCATAGCCTGGTCTGTGCCCCAATAGAACTTCGTGCCATCCGGCAGGTTCGTTCCGGTAAGGGTCAGCATTGCCTTGCCGCCCGCAGAGGTCAGCGGCGAGGGATCTGTCGTGAGCCGGAAGTCGGTCACCGTCGGGATTGGCTGCGCGCCGCCCTTCCGGATCGTCACATTGACCTGCCCGTTGTGCGTGATGGTCAGTGTGTAGATGCCGTTTTCATACGTTTCCGTGTAGAAGTTGTCATCGGCGAGTTTTGTACTGCCGCCATTTCTGGTGACAACTGCGGTCGGCCGTTCTCCGGTGTGCAGCGTGATCACCGTGCTTCGGAGATCGCGGTCCTTATCAAGCTTGGGATTGGAAATATGGTATTTCATATAGTCCTGTACATAGTCCTTATGATCGCCGTTCCAGTCGTTCCCGAAGCTTGTCCAGTCCGGATTCTCGCTTTCGCCGGGAACCCAAAGCTCGTCCTTGTCCGTGCGGAAGTTGTTGAGATCGATCTTAATGCTGTCAGCCGTCTCATGCGCAATCAAATAGGTATGTGGCGTCAGAGTAAAGCCCATACTGGTTGCGAATGTCGCGTCTGTGGGAGTGAGCGTAGCAGACTGATTCTTGTTTTCATTAAAGAGACTATTCATGATGAGAAGCCGTCTGCCGGTCTGTCCTGCTCCGCCGCCCAGGAGTGTCTCCACAAAGGCGTCGCCTGTGGAAAGTTCTGGATACTGCGCATTCAGAATATTTATCTTATCTGCCAGATCTGCGCTTTTCAGCACCCTGCCGAACGCGGAAGCCTCTGCATCAGACAGTTTACTGGACAGAACGGGCAGTGTGCGGTACCGGCCGCTCGTTTGCAGGAGATTGTTGTCCTGCGCTGTACCGTACAATCCTTCAGCAAAGTTCGTCGGAAGATAGCTGTCCGTATGATAGACGGCTTTGATTTCACCCTTAACCTGCTCGCGCGTTGCAGCGGGATTTGCGATCATATAGCGCATTGTTGGGATGATCGACTCCTTGAGAACCCAGGATGCCTCATCATAGACACCGGTGCAGTAGAAGGGATGCTCGGCGTTGAATACCGTGCCGCCATTGACGTAGGATTGGAGCATATTCATGGCAAACAGCGTTTCAGGGAAGGTATAAACGCGGCGCACGTCTTCGTAGGTGGTATTCATGACCGGCTCGAAGAGCTTGTGGTAGCGGATTTCGTACCACGCCCACGCATCGGTCAATGCACCCCAGTTGTCTGCAAGGCCACTCAGCCATGTGCCAAGCGCGAAGCTGCGCACCGTATTGTAGCCGCTACTGGAGGTACTCTTAGAGTTGATGACAAGATACTTATGATGCTTCTGCGCAGTCTTAAACAGCGTATCATTCTCAAACCATTTTTCCATCCGGTGGTTTGCATCGTCAATGTCGGTCAGAACCAGATAGATGCCCTTGGAGGAGAAGAGTTCAAGGTATTCTGCTGTCAGCTGTGCGACTGCATCCGTATCTCCATTATGATGGTTTTCGGCAAAGACAACGCCCTTGATGCAGGAATTGTTATCGATCAAATCGTTCAGCCAGTCCATATCGATCAGATTGCGGAACGTGTTGATCGGAACACCGCCGGTCATCAGCGTCAGGTAAAGGTTGATCCCCTTTTCCTGTGCGATCGCAACATGGTATTCATAGAACTTCTGGAGATTCTCCTTATTGCCAGTGCCTCCCCATGCGTGGCCGAGATAGTCGTCGGCATGAAGCTGGATTGCCGTGTAAGGCTTGAGATCCTCTGGAATCAAACTCCATACGCCTTCCATCGTATTGTGACCCTGCATTGGAACGCCCGGAACACCGGAATTATCCCACCATGCCGGATGCTTTGTATTTGCATACAGCGACACAAGCAGCAGCGGATGCTCCGCATCGACCAGCATACGCGGCGTGGTTGCCGGCTCTGTAGAGGTAACGACAATTTCCGCCGTAGCAGACTTGTCGTTCAGCTCAGGAAGCGTAACGTGCAGTCTGGTGCGTCCCGCCATTTTACCGGTGACAGTTTTCTGCGTCTTGCCGTCGCCGGAAAGACCGGCAATTGTGTCGTTTTCCAGTGTAAATCTAAAATCATCGCGGAAAACTACAACACGTTCAGCGTTCATTGCCATTGCAAGAACACGCTTCGATTCCCCGTCTCCAAGGCGAATGAGACCGCTGGGCTCCAGCGCGACAGAGGAGACGGTTTCATCCAGATCTGTACCGGTGTAATACGCAAAGGCATCGACCTGGACCGGGGCATTGCTCTCCGCCTCCAGACGAACCGTGTGCTGTTTGTTTTCCAGTCCGTGCAGCTCCAGAATCGTGAACTGATACGGATTTGTGCTGCTGTTTGCATTCCCGATCGCGACCAACACGTCGTCAACATAGATCCATGCGCGACCATAATTGCTGTCCATTTGACCAATCCAACGGAAGCCGGTACCGGTAAAGGTCAGACTTGCAGTAGCGCCGGGAGCGTCATTGGCCTCCTTCGCGCTGCCCTCGTAATGATTTGTGCTGGTTTCATCGACCCAGTTTCCGGTGTACTGGATCTGGCCGCTGTGGCTGTCCACATATACCCAGTTTCCAGCCGTACCGCCAGTTACGGTAAGCGTTGTCGTTTTGGAGCTGCCCGCAGCGGTTGCCGTAATGGTGACAGTTCCTCTGGCTACGCCAGTCACGGTGTCGCCGGCAATGGTGACTTTCCCGTCCGGAGAGGGCGCATAGCTGACAGCCGTGACGGCGGCGTTGAAGTTCAGCCGTGTCTTTAGCGTCGAAGTTCCACCCACCGTAATGCTTGCCGGATTGGCTTCAACAGACCAGACCCGTGTAGGCACGGTTTCAATCGCCGTTTGATTGACCTCGAATTTCTGAAGATCAATGACATTTTTATCGGCGTTATTCCAGCCTTCCTTCGGCTCAACGCTGATCAGATAGACATCAGGCGTCAAGCCTGTCTTTTCATAGACCTTTGCCGCCGGAGCCGCTTCACCATTCAGATCCACCTCACTCGTCTCGACCAAAACGGGCTCGCCGCTCGGATTATGCCGGTAGAGTCTGACAATCGCAGTGCCAAAGTTAGTATCCTTCTGGGCGAAATAGCGGACACCCGTTCCATAGAACACCAGAGATGCCTGTGCACCCTTGGTATAGGAAGACGGATCCTCCTGATCGAGCTTGTCGACGACCCAGCCTTCCTCAAACTGGATATGCGGAGAAAGCTGGTTGTCATTGACGCGTGAAGGAACAGAGACCCAGTTCTCGGCAGGAGCCTGCGCCGGCACAAGATTCGTCAGCGTGAACTCCTGATAGCCGTTGCCGTCAAGTGTAATGGTGTATGTACCGGCAGCAGCGTCGAACGCCGTCTGAATCTGTTTGGACTGTCCTGCAAGGCTGCTTGTCAGCGCCAGCGTTGGTTCCGCGCCAAGACCGGAGATTGTGATCGTGGCTTTGCGCCACGTGCTTTCGCCGTGCGCGGTGTTCTGTGCGTAGCTGTCCTTGAGGTAGTTATACATCAGGCGGTTGTTGTCGGAATCCCATGTGGGGGTCGTTCCTTTCACATAGCCTTCCCAGATCGGGTTTTTGTCGACCCAGTAGTTATTGAAGCGGAACTGGAGTGTGCCCGCCTGCGCCTCGTCCACAAGAAGCATGGAGTAGGGCTCAAATTCGATATTCGCGCCGAAGCTATTCTGCGTAAGCTGGAACGATACATTCTGCTTGCTGTGCAGCGCACTGCTTTCACGGGTATCGAAGAACCAGTTGCTGTTATAGGTCAGCCAGCTCTTTGTCAGCTCGTCATAGTGCGCATAGCCAGTGCCGGTATAGCGCTGCGGATAGCGGGCGTTGAAATAGTTCTGAATGCCAGCCGCCCCACCGAGTGCCTGAACATCTGCCATGCGCAGAATATCCTTGCCGGTCGGATCCTGCGCCAGCTTGGGCAGAGACGGGATCGTACCGTAACGGCCGGTCGAGTAGGTCATCATGGTCGTTCCGTTGTTTTTACCCTTGTTGGGGCCGGACGAACCGCTGTCGCCATAAAGCGGGTCAAGCAGGCGGTTGGCGGCATTTGAGCCAAGCTTATTGAGCGTGCCGCCGCTCGATGCGTAGAACACCTTCGTATTCTGCATCACCTGTTCACGGGTCGGGATGGCATAGTCGCGCATGTACTCCATGGCCTTGGCGATGCTGTACTTGTAGTTCGGCGTAAAGTAAGTCTTTGCTCCCTCATTGTCGCCGACGGCTTCGGCATGATCGGGATGCTCAAAGGTAAATACTGTTGCGCCTGTGCGCGCCTGCTGCACCATACGCATGGCAAACAGCAATTCCGGCATACTGACCGGGCCGCGGCATTCCTCCGGGCCGCCCTGAACGCTGAAGGTATTCGCGCCCCACTGCGGGCCGTATCCCTCAATGAACCACATCCAGGAGTCGATCAGGCTGCCCCAGTTGCCGCACAGACCGTCCAGCCACGCGCCGAGGGCAACGCTTTCATGCGAGTTGTAGGAAACGTTGCTCCAAGCACTGGTCGTTTTGGCAAGCAGGATGTAGTTTTGGGAATACTTTTTCAGCGTCTGATAAAGCGTTTCGTTGTTCAGGAAGTATTCCAGTGTGCCGCCATGGTCGCTGCCGCCGGAGTCCTTCGGGGCGTCGTTCATGTCGCAGTTGATGACATAGCCGCCCCATTTCGCGGCCTGCTTGACAAGCGCATCCATATAGGTGATGCGGCGGTCTCTCTCGCTGATACCGGCATTGTGGTTTTCCGAGAAGACAACACCCATCATATTCTCATTCTGCTCATAGATGCCGTCCAGCCAGTCCAGATCCAGGAACGTCCCTGTGTGGGAGTTGGAGACCATCAGGAAGAACGGAATGTTGTCATTCTTCGTCTCGGCAATGCGGTCAAGATACCACTGCTTGTTCGCCGCACTGCCCTCAACCGTTCCGCTGGCATGGATCAGGATCGCATGATGGATGGTCTTATTGCCTGCTTGGACGGTCGGGCCCTTCCAGCCTGTTTCGTCCGTTCCGGTCAGTGCGGTCCAGAAACCCTGAATGCTCTTGCCGCCCTGCAGAGGACCTGCAAGACCATTCGCAGGATAGCCTGTCCCATCATATTTGTAAAGACCGTGCAGGAACAGAGGATTGTCCTCATCGACCGTCATACGCAGTTCACCCGCATCCAGCGAACGGATCGTAAGCGCAACAGTCTTCTCTGACTGACCTGCTTTTACCGTGATCGTGACATCACCGGCAGCCAGTGCAGTCACAAGGCCGGTGGCGGTCACAGTTGCCTTATCTGTGTCGCTGCTGGTGTAGGTAACGGTCTTGTCTGTCGCGTTGAAGGGCACAAGCGCCGAGATTTGCAGGGTATCATCTACCCAGAGTGTTTTCTCAGTGGGAGAAACTCCATAGAGATGGTTACTGATGGTTGCAGACGTGTCATAACGAACCTCGAATTTGTTCAGATCGATGACGCCGCTGTCAAGACCACCGCCGTGCTTGCGCTTAATGGTGATTCTGTGATAGTCTGCCTCAAGCTCTCTCTCGAGAATTTTGTTGTCCATCGCGCCCGGCGCATTGCGATGCAGATCATACGTTTCAGGCGTGCCGTCGTCGATCTGAACCTCTACCTCACCGAAGTTCGTTTCATACTGCGCATAGTAGCGGATGCCAGAGCCATAGAAATACAGCGTCGCGGTCGATCCCTCTGCACCGGCAAAGCGGTTGGGTGCCTCATAGGTCCATGCGCCGTCAAAGTGAATGTTTGTATCGTCAGATGCCGGAACCGAAACCCATCCGTCTTCGCCGGCGGGAGGTGGCGTGGGTGTACCCGGCGTATACGGCTCGCCCAAGGTCGGGAGCGTATCCGTCAGGAAGTTCTCAAACTCCGTATAGGCAATGCGCCAGTGATTTCCGGGCTGTTCCTTGCCGCCGGAGTACCAGACGCTCAGCTTACCGTCCGCATCATAGGTAAAGCTGGAGCGATAAATGAAGTTCTGATCCCATTGCCCGCTGCGCGGCGAAAGAATGGGGTTGGGATAAGTCGTCCATAGTTCGCCGTCCGCCGATTTGGCAAAGAACAGATCTGTATGGTTGGAGCCGCCGCCTTTCGGATACGCGCAAATCAACGCCCAGTATTCTCCGCTTCCATCTGCGCCGACGTTCGGGATCCACTGAACGTCCAGATGCCACGGAATCCAGCTGTTTTGCAGCACCAGCGTGGGCTTGAGCGATTTCGCCTCGCCCCAGTCTGTGCCGTTTGTGGAGCGGCGAAGCTCAACAAAGCCGTTCTGATTGTTCCATCCGGTCGGTGCAACGCCCTGATCGGAGTTGTTCGACCACATCAGCCATGTATTCGCATCACGCCGGACAACGGCAGGCGACTGCATATCGTAGTGATAGGTTGATGTCACCAGATCGGTGTAAGGATTTCCCTGTCCCGCGTCCTTTTGTACAGCATAGGTAAAACCAGTGCCGCCCTGCGTCGCCGCAACGCGGATGCGGCGCAGAATAGATGGCTTGAAATTGCTCGTTCCGATTTGACCATAGTTCTGCGCATCCTGCTCCCAGACGTAATAGACCCAGAGCTCGTCGCTGACAGGATCGTAGATCACGTCGTTGTCGCAGTTGTGCGTGCCGTCTGGCTCTCTCTCAACTACGCTCAACGGGTTGGGAATTCCCTCCGCCGACCAGATCTTTCCGTCATCTGACCATACAAGGCACGGATTCTCAAACTGCGAATTGCCCTCCTGATTTGGCGTGACTGCCATCCAGAAGCGATGCCCACCCCATGTGCCAAGCGGCGTGCCGCCCGCACCGTTCACCAGCGTGAAGTCCAGCACGTCCGGGTGCGTGACGTTATTGGGTGCCTTGCCCGAATATTCATAGGTCGGGATGGTCAGTACATCGCGGAGCTGATAAGGTACGGGAAGCGGCTCCTTCTGTTTCTCAGTGGACCAGACCTCGACCTCGATATAGTGACCGCCCATTTTCGCTCCCTTGTCGTGGCCGTCATTCCAGATGCGGACATATTGTGCATTGTAGGGATCATCCGTCACTGGCACTTCCAATCCAGACGCTGTGGCTTGCCAGTTATCGTTATAGATCTCTTTTGTAGTTCCAGTCTGGAAGTCCTCGGTCGTGCTGAGGATGATGTGCAGATCCTTGAGTGTTCTGCCGTCACTCCAGTAATTCCAGAAATTGACCTTGCTGACGGGATATTCGTTGCCAAGGTCGATCTGTGCATAGGACGGGTCGTTCGTGTCCTGTGCTTTGTCCTTGCAGACCTCGATATATTTTGCGTTTTCTTTAACGCCATCTGTCAGCCAGCTGTTCGGACGGTCACTTCCACCGCCCCATTTATTTACAATTACATTACAGCCCGCCGCGACATTATATAGCGTAGTCTCGGGCGCGCCGCCGGTGTGCTCCGTGCCGTAGACCTTGATCTCCGTATAATGTCCGCCCTGCTTTTTCTGCCCCGGCGTGCCGCCGTCATGTCCGTTGTTCATCACGCGAACATAGCGACCCCTTGCTGCTTTCTCTACGCTCAAGCCTGCAGAGACAGATTTATAGGAAGCATCTGTCCCAACACCGAATCCGAAGAAGTTCTCCGTGTCGGAGTTGAAAATGACTGTGCGATCATCTTCAGCAAACGTACCTTTTTCAGAAGCAAGAATTACAAGTCCGATGAGCGTGCGTCCATCATCCCAGTAGTTCCAAAACTCCACCTTTGCAATATCATAAGACGTGCCGAGATCGATCTGTGCGTAGCTTGGATCTGTGCTGTTCTGCTCCGTATCCTTGCTGATCTCGACATATTTTCCACTATCGGTTATACCGTCCGTCAACCAACTGGCTGGACGGTCCGCGCCACTGGTCGGGCCGTGAATGGATACGTTTTTTCCCTGTGCAACATTTGTCAATGCAGGCGGTTCCTCCGCCAGCACCGGCAGCGTCAGCGCCGGCAGCATTCCAAGCAGCATGACAGCTGCCAAAAGAAGCGGTAGCAGGCGCCTGCTGAAAAAGCGGGTTCCTTTTATCATTTCATATCCTCCTTACTTATCTGTTTTTTCAAAATGGCTGGTATCCTGTTTCCCATACTAAATGAAATAAAGTCCTAATAACATGGGATTTTTTCACGTCCACTTGTGATTTTTTGACCACTTTTGTTCTATTTGCATAAACTGCATAAAAACCGCAGAGCGGATTTGGTAAAATAGCGAAAAAGCGGGGAGCCGGTCGGCTCCCCGCTGGTGTATGTCAGGTCGTTTTTTCCGCCGCCGCGCGCTTGCGGCGCTGGGCCTGCGTCAGATATTCCTTGGCGGACATCCCTGTGTATTTTTTGAAAACATGGCTGAAATAGGTGGTGTCCTCGAAGCCGACGCGCTGCGCGACCTCGAATACCTTCAGATTTCCCTCGTCCAGAAGCTGGCGGGCGTACTCGATCTTCTTTCCGGCGATCGTTTCCATGACCGTCCGCCCGGTCTTCTGACGGAAGAAGCGGCTGAGATAGCCGGGGCTGACGTGCACGGCAGCCGCCAGCTCGCTCAGCGTCAGCGCCTCGCAGAAATGCATGTCCATGTAGTTCTGCACGTCCGCCAGAAGATTGCCGCCCTCCGTAGAGAGCAGCGCGAGATACTGACAGACTGCCCGCACAAGCTGCTGCTGGTGGTGGATACAGTCCTGATGGAACTGCAGCTGCTGAAGCTGACGCTTCCACTCCGCCCTGTCCAGATCCACAGCGTCCAGATCTGCGCCGAACGCTTCGAGCGTACTGCGGCAGGTGTGCATGACCATCATCGCCGTCTCCTTGACCTGCGCTTCGGGTGCATGCTGGCGGCGCTGTATGTCAAAAATATGCGCAAGAGCCGTCTCCGCCTGCGGCAGATCGGCGCTTTTGAGCGCGTTGCCGAGCGTCGTGAAGTACGCGGCGTATGTTGGTGCGCGCTGGGTCTGCACATGCCGGAAAAAATGGACCTCCTGCTGATCATAGAAGCGATCCTGCAGTGCGCGGTGTGCCTGCGCAAGTGCGTCTTGCAGCTCGCACAGCGGCCGGCTGTTTTCGCTCACGCCGAGATACAGCGTCTTTCCCAGCAGTTTTCTTGCCGTGGAAACACAGTCGAAGCAGAAGCTGCGAAGCTGTGTGTCGGTGCAGTCCGGAAACACAATATACAGCTCATGCCGCCCCTGCGGGCAGAGATACAGCTGCTCCGGCGGAAGCAGACTGTAAAACAGCTTTTCCAGTCCTGCCCGAAGCATGGGAGACGGGTTCATGGCCTCCGCGCTGCGCAGATCCGCGACTGCGACGGCGTAGCCGGAGGCGGTCAGCCCAAGGGCTGCCGTCTGCTGACGGATCTCCGCCTCATGGTGCAGCGTACCGCTCAGGACTGCGCTGAACATGGACGAAATGCGGCTTCCAACATCCACATGGAGCAGCCGCTGCTGATCCAGCTTCTGCTTGCATCGTTCGACAGCGGCAACGATGTCATTCATATTTCCCGTTTTTGTAACGTAGTCGCTGACGCCGTACTGGATCGCCTGCTGCGCGTAGGAAAAATCCGCAAAGGCGGTCAGCAGAATGATCTGGATCTGCCGCTGTGCGCCGCAGACCCACCGCGCAAGCTCCAACCCGTCCATGACCGGCATTTTGATGTCGGCGATGATAATGTCCGGCTGATAGTCGAGCACGGCCTGCTTTGCCTGCAGACCGTTTTCGGCAGTGCCGACGATCTGACAGCCGAGCTTTGCCCAGTCAATCAGTGTGCAAAGACCCTTGCGCATCAGCGCCTCGTCGTCCGCGATCAGAATTTTGTACATGTTGACTGTCCTCCTTAGGAAGTAGGATTGTGACCTTCGTCCCACTGTTTTCAAAGCTGGTGATCCGGATCCCATATTCCGGACCGTAGAGGTGCTTGAGCATCTGATAGACCGTGTTCAGCGCGACTCTGTTGTGGCGGCTTCCGACGGCAGGCAGGTCGAGCGGCAGCTGGATCTGCCCGTTTTGTCCGGCAAAGCCGACGCCGTCGTCCGTGACCACAAGCTCCAGCGCCCCGTTTTCGGTGCAGCCGACGGAGACCCGGACAGTCCCCGGCCCCTCCTTTGGCTCGATGCCGTGTCCGACCGCGTTTTCCACCAGCATCTCGAGCGTGAGCTTCGGAACAAGGCAGGAAAGCAGCGCCTCGTCCGAGACGGACACCTGATAGGATATTTTATTGCCGAACCGCATCTGCTGCAGTTCTATATAAAATTTCGCGTATTGCAGCTCCTGCGCCAGCGGGATTTTGATGTCGCCGCCGCTGGAAAGCCGCGCCTGCGTCAGCCCTGCAAAGTTGCTCGCCATTTTCTGGATGTCTGTATTTCCATCCATCTGCGCCATGAGCGCGATGCTGCACAAAACGTTATACATGAAATGCGGGTTGACCTGACTTTGCAGGAATCGAAGCTCGCTGTCCATGGCGATGAGCTTTTTCTCATAAACGTCGTTGATCAGATGGTCGATCGTGTCCGTCATGGCGTTGAACGCCTGACTCATGGTGGAAAATTCCTGACAATCGTATTGCGGGAGCTTGACGCTGAAATTCTGCTGCGCGACCTGCCGGAGCTGGAGTGTCATCTCCTGAAGCGGCCGCAGCCGCCGCATCACAGCGAAGAACATGACCGCTGCGACGGCAAGCAAAAGCAGAACGCAGGCGATCACATACGGCGCGGCGACCTGATACAGAAGCCGCAGGATCTGTACCGACGGAACGCCGACAGCACAGTGCAGCCCCATGCCGGAGGCTTCGCTGAACAGGAGATACCGGCTTCCGTCAAGCTTTCGCGTATAGCAGGCATCGCGGTCGGCGGCGGCCAGCTCACGCTGCTCTTCCGCGCTCAGCCGCAGCGCGCTCTCCGACAGGACGACCGCGCCGTCCTTGTCAAACAGGTACCAGAACGCATCCTGATAGTCGGAGAGCTTGCCCATGATCGACGTGACCGCGGACTGGTTGACGACGAAGATCACCGTGCCGAATGGATCCGCCCAGCGGTCGTAAACAGTAAAGATAATGTACAGATATGGTTCGCTCGCAGTGCACTGCACGTCCATGCCGCTCTCCTGAAAGGCACGATAGCGCGTCAGATTGTCTTCATTCAGCCGAAGCTGCTCGCTTGAGAGCTGCTCGTGGTAGCTGACCACGTCGAACGCGCCGCGCATATCCATGAAATATGCCATCTCCACAAACGGAAGCCCCGGCGCAACAATATTTTTATCCGAGTAAATATCAACAAGGCTGCGGAACTGTTTCCCTCTGGCATCCGAGGCCTCGCCGGTCATCTGCGGACTTTTACAGATGCGCAGCAGGATGTCTTCCAGAAGCTGCGTTTTTGTGGAAAGGCTGCGGCTGACGGTCTGCATGGCAAACTCGGCCTCGCGGTTGACAAACGGCCCCATGACGTTGCTGATGAGAAGCACCAGTATCAGCAGGCTGATCAGCAGCGTGACCAGCACGGAGCTGACGCTCAGCCAGATGAGCTGTCCGCGCAGGGATGGTGTGCGCATCCAGTTTCTAAATCGTTCGCGCATAAAAATATCCTTGCCTTTCTCTTGCTTTTTTGCCGTTCTTCCTGTTATGATAGCATAAAAGAAAGAAAAGCTGAACAGGAGATGAAGTGTGGTTATGAAAAAAAGGCAGCTGTGCGGGCTGCTCGTGCTTCTGTGCGTTTTCCTGACGGCCTGCTCCGCAGCAGCGGAGACGGAGCCGGTGTCCATCAGCTTCATGCACGGTTGGGGCGGAAGCGGGGCCGACCATGTCGGTATGCGCGAGCTGTTTGCCGAGTTCGAGGCAGAAAACCCGGACATTCACATTGTCTATGATACCTCGCCGGATCTTGGGATCGTCATGGAAAAGGCCGCGGATATGCTTGCGGTCGATAAAACACCGAACATCATCAGTACAAATGGAAATGTGCAGTATGTTTCAAATGCCACAAAGAAGGGCGTGGCGCTGGATCTGACGCCATATTTGCAGGAAGACGCGACGTTCGCCTCGGACGTCAGTCCGCAGATCCTGCAGGCGCTGCAGGAGCCGGACGGCGCGGTCTATACGCTCCCGGATGCGGTGGAGTATATCGGCTACTGGTATAATGCGTCTTTGTTCCAGCAGGCGGGGATCACGGATACCGGAACGCCGGAGGGCACGGTCGTGCTTCCGCAGACCTGGGAGGAGTTCTGGGTGGCCTGCGATGCGCTGGCGGAGATCTCGCCGCAGACCGGCGCCGTGCCGCTTCAGCTTCAGGTCAGCCAGATGGGATTCTTCCTTGGCGCGAGACTGGCCGCTGCATCCGGGGATGCGCTGTCCTTTATGCAAAAGCAGACGCCTGTGTGCCGCCAGGCGGATGCAGAGCTTGCGGTGTCCGAGCTTATGCGTGCGCTGGCCTATGACACGCAGCGCGGCACAGCGCCGGACGTCCGCCGGAATTTCTTTGACGGCAAGAGCGCGATCTATATTGACGGCGTCTGGGCGAATACAGAGCTTGCGGAGACGACGACAAAGCAGGAGATCCGCTATGCCGCGTTTCCCGGTTTTTCGGGAGAAACGATCGCATACGCCAATCCTGCGACCGGCTATGTTATCAGCAACGACGGCTCAAAAAGGCAGATCGACGCCTGCGTTCGATTCCTGAAATATATGCTCAGTAAAGACGTGCAGGAGCAGATCGTCACAAAAACGCATCAGGCGCCGAGCAATCCCAATATCTCGGATACATGGATCCACGAGCAGGTGCCGGTTCTGGCAGATGCCGTGCAGGTCTGCAAGCAGGCAGACCTGCAGATCCTGACGCTTTATTCCGTCCTGCCCGCCAAATCAAGTGCCCAGCTGGAGCAGCAGCTGGAAGAGCTGCTGCGGGGAAAGGATGTGCAGCGGTCTGTTATTTCCATCATAGCAGATTTGGAGCAGGAACGCGAATAACGGTAAAAATATCGCAACTGAATCAAAATATTACATCTATTGCAGCGCAAAACGCCGCCGGATTGTTGAAATTGCACAATCCGGCGGCGGATTCTTTTTTCGCCCGAGGTCAAAAAAACACAACCTTTCGGCAAAATGTTTTATGGCGTTTTTCTTTTTTCACAGCTAGACTGAACTTACCGGTCAGACCTGCAAAAGGCAGGCCTGACAAATAAAAATTACGGAGGGTATTATGAAGAAGATCCTTGCATTGTTACTGGCATCGCTTCTGGTCATCAGCCTGTTTGCAGGCTGCGCGAAGCAGACCAATGACACCATGAAAAAAGACGAGCAGCCCGCCGCCAACGGCGAAACGGCGAAGGAAAACATGGGCGAAAAGACGGACGAGATGCCGACGGACGCGGAGAAGCCTACGATCACCTTCGTTCACGGCTACTACCATGACGAGTCCGAATGGCCCGCAGCGGCGCAGATGCGTCAGATCTATCAGGATTTTGCGGATATGCACAAGGATGAGTTCACCTTTGTCGCGATCCCCGATGAATCCGGCGCGGAGGGCATCTACAACACAGCGCTCAACGACATCAGCGGCGGCAAGTTCTATGACATCGCCGACTTTGGCGGCTGGAACATCGTTCCCGTCGCAAGCGCGGCCGGTCTTATCCTTGACCTGAAGCCGTATCTGGATGAGGATGCAGGCTTCAAGGCAGGCGCAGGCGTCTGCTACGATCAGAACCTGACTGCGGATGGAAAGATCTACTCTGTTCGTGAGCAGATCGAGGCTGTTGGCTTCTGGTACAACGAAGCGCTGTTCGCGCAGGCTGGCGCGAAGGTCCCCGCCGACTGGAGCACATGGGCGGACTTTGAGGAAGCAGTCGACAAGCTTGTTGACGCAGGTATTACCCCGTTCGGCCTGAACGCAGGCTGGCCCACCAACATTCTGACGGCTGGCCGCTTCCAGGCGGACGAAGCGACCCGCGCATTCTATGCACAGGGCGCAGAGGTCGCATCGTTTGACGATCCTGCGTTCCGTGAGGTCATGACGTTCATGCAGGAGAAGGTTCTGCAGAAGATCGACTCCGCGAACTTTGGCCCCGGCGGTGACGACGACGAGCAGTACCGCAATGACTTCTTTGACGGCAAGACCGCTATGCTCTTCAACGGCGTCTGGGATGCCGGCGGAAGCGTAGACTGTGCGGCGGGCGCGGAGAACATCAAGCCTGCCAACTTCCCGACGAACGAATCCGGCAAGCGCGCTTCCCTGATGTCCGGCGGCACGGGCTTTGTGGTATCGAACAGCCTGACCGACGCACAGACCGCAGCCTGCATCGAGTTCATCAAGTATATGACGAGCGAAGAGATCGCCAACAAGATCATCGCGTTCGGCATCGGCATGGCCCCGAATACCAACGTGGATTATACCACGCTGATGGACAGCGTTGACGCACCCGAGGCGAAGCTTCTGGTTTCCGCCTGCCAGCTCTGCATGGCGGCAGACTATCAGGCGCTCGGACTTGGCAATGAGTTCGGTGACTTTGAGGGCGAGATCCAGTCCAAATACGCCGGCTTGAAGGACGGCAGCAAGACGGTTGACGATGTCGTCAAGGATCTTGATGCTGTGATCGCGGCAAACTGATCACGATCCATGGTGACGAAGGGGGCGTAAAGCCCCCTTCGCTATACCGCAAAGAAAGGATGACACATTATGAAGGCTGGAACAGCAGAGAAAAAAGCTGCCCGTGCAATGGGAAAGTACCGGAAACGAGGGTTTCTTCTGGCCTTCCTTGCCCCTTGCACGATTCTGTTTCTGATTGTCTACGCATACCCGCTGGTCACGATTTTCCTGACCTCGTTCTGTAAATGGAATTACGAGAATTTCACCGCACCGGAGTTTTTGGGCTGGTCAAACCTGTTTGACAATTATATCAAGCTGTTCCGGTATGACGCAAACTTCAAAATGGCGCTGGTCAACTCGCTCAAGTGGGTCGCGCTGACGCTGCTGATCCAGGTGCCGTTTACCATTCTGGTCGCGCTGACGCTGTCCAAGAAAATGCGCGGCTGGAAATTTACCCGCAATATGTTCCTGATCCCCAATATCATTTCGACGGCCGCGATCGGATTGATCTTTCTGAACCTCTACAGTCCTGCGCGCGGCATTGTGACCGAGCTCTGCAACCGGATCTGGCCCGGCTCCGATATCAGCGTGCTGTCGAACTCCAAATATGCGTTCTGGGGCGTTACCTTTACCTTTATCCTGTTCGGCGGCTCCAACTGCCTGCTGCTTTTGACACAGATTTTTTCCATTGATCCTGCTGTTTATGAAGCGGCCCGCATCGCAGGCGCGTCCGACCGGCAGATCGACTGGTATATCACGCTTCCGCTGCTGCGGCCGATGATCGGCACCATCTCCGTTATGGCGGCAAACTACGGTCTGCTTCTTTACAACGAGATTGCGCTCATCACGTCCGGCGGCCCGGATAACGCCACGTATTCGCTGAGCTACTATATCTACAAAACCTCGCTTGGAAGCACGAAGCTGAACTTTGCACGCGGAAACACCGCAGGCGTGATCCAGTTCATTCTCGGGATCGTGCTCGTCTGCCTGATCAACCGTGCCTTCCGCTCGGATACATCGGACTAGGGGGTATCAAACAATGAAACAAAGCAACGGTTCCTCAATTCCTGTAAAAGTGCTTCGGTATCTGCTGATGGCGTTCGTGCTGGTCATTTCCCTGTATCCGATCCTGTGGGTGCTTCTCAACTCATTCAAGCAGACGCCAGGCGGTCTGGGTTTTCCAGAAAAATGGGTGTTTGACGGATACATCACCATCTTTACAAAGCTCAATATCGGTCAGTATTTTCTCAACAGCCTTATCGTGACCGTCATATCGACCGTGATCAGCGTCTTTGCCGTCTCTCTTGCGGCGTATGTGTCTGCACGGATCTCCTTTAAGGGGAAAAGTCTTGTGACGCTGATGTTCGCATCAACGCTGTTCATCCCGTCAATTTCCATCAGCTTCCCGATCTACCGGCTGCTCTCCGACCTCGGACTCAAGGATACGCTGACCGGTGTGATCTTTGTCTACGCCAGTCTCGGCATCGCGGTCACGTTTTTCATCCTCCGCAGCTACTTTCTCTCCATTCCAAAGGAAATGGAGGAGGCGGCCATGATGGACGGCTGCGGCTATATCAGCACCTATTTCAGGATCATTGTGCCGATCGCGAAGCCGGGTCTTGCCACAGCCGCGATCATGGCGTTTTTGAATAACTGGAACGAGTATTATTTTGCATCCATCCTGCTCAAATCCAAGGAGCACATGACGCTTCCGGCACTGCTCGGCCAGTTTACGACGGCGTATTCCAAGAATCTGAACGGGATGTTTTCAGCGATCATCCTGATCGTCCTGCCCACCATCATCATCTTCTGCCTGCTGTCTGAAACATTTGTCAAGTCGCTGACGGCAGGCGCCGTGAAAGGATAGCCTATGACAGAAAGAGAAGCACGGACACAGTGGTTCACCGAAGCACGTTTCGGTATGTTCATTCATTGGGGCCTTTACGCGATCCCCGGGCGCGGCGAGTGGTACATGAGCGAGGCAAAGATCCCTGCCGAGCAGTACGAGCGCTATATGCAGGAGTTTTCAGCAAAGGCCTATGACCCCAGAGATTGGGCGCGGCGCGCAAAGCGGGCGGGGATGCAGTATGTCGTACTGACAGCCAAGCACCATGACGGCTTTTGCCTGTTTGATTCCAGGCTGACGGACTACAAAAGCACGAACGCCCCCTGTGAGCGCGACCTCGTGCGGGAATTTGTGGACGCGGTGCGCGCCGAAGGGCTGCGCGTGGGCCTGTACTACTCCCTGATCGACTGGCATCACCCGGATTTCCCAAAATACAACGACTGCAATCATCCCATGCGCGGCAATCCCGCCTATCAAGATGAGAAGATCGACTTTGACCGCTACCTTGCCTATATGCACGGACAGATCGAGGAGCTGGTCACGAATTACGGCAAGATCGACATTCTCTGGTTCGATTATGCCTATGACGAGCTGCGCGGCGAGGCGTGGAGGGCGACAGATTTGATCCGGATGGTGCGCCGCCATCAGCCGGACGTCATCATTGACAATCGGCTGGAAACAAGCGGCGAGGGCTTCGGCAGTCTTGTCACCGAGCAGCCCGCATATTATAGCGGCGACTTTGTCAGCCCCGAACAGATCCTGCCGCCGGAGGGCATCCGCAATGTGCGCGGCGAGCGCGTACCGTGGGAGCTGTGTACGACGATGAACAACAACTGGGGCTACAACCCCTATGATACAGACTACAAGCCTGCGTCCATGCTGATCCGCAAGCTGGTCGAATGCGTCAGCAAGGGCGGCAACATGATCCTGAATGTTGGTCCGGATGCGAACGGCCGGTTCAATGCTGAAAGCTGCCGCTTGCTGGACGAGATCGGCGCGTGGATGTCGGTCAACAGCGAGAGCATCTATGGCTGCGGCAGCGCCGATGTGCCGAAACCGGACTGGGGCTGGTACACGAAAAAATCAGGGCGCATCTACGCGCATATCCTGGAAAATCCAATCGGCCCGCTGGCGCTGACAGGACTTGACGCAAAGCGCGTCGGCGCGGTGCGTCGGCTGGCGGACGGCAGCGAGGTGCTGCGCGGCGAAAGCTGGATCACGAATGCCTATGAAAATCTCGCGTTTGTGACCCTCGGTACGATCCCGCATTTTACCTATCTGCTGCCGGATCCGGCTGACACTGTGCTGGAGATCGAATATAAGGAGGCTTGCCTATGAAACCAATTACCGCGATCGTTTTGGGCGCGGGTCAGCGCGGCGCGAACGTCTATGCCGCCTACGCGCTGAGCTTCCCGAACGAGCTGAAGATCGTCGGCGTGGCGGAGCCGCGTGCAGATCGCCGCGCCGCATTTGCCAAGGAGCACGGCATTCCCGAAGGCCGCTGCTTTGCAGGCTGGGAGGACGCGCTCAGACAGGACAAATTCGCAGACTGTGTATTCGTCTGCACACAAGACCGGATGCACTTCGAGCCAGTCATGCAGGCGCTGGAAAAGGGCTATGACGTGCTGTGCGAAAAGCCGATGAGCTATGACCGCACGGAGCTGATCGCAATGGGCGAAAAGGCACGGCAGACCGGGCGCGTGCTGTCCATCTGCCATGTACTGCGCTATTCTCCGTTCTTCGTGAAGCTCAAGGAGCTGATCGACAGCGGCGCGATCGGCCAGCTTGTCTCCATCCAGCATATCGAAAGCGTCGGCTACTGGCACATGGCGCACAGCTTTGTGCGCGGGAACTGGAGCCGCAGTGAGGATAGCTGTCCGATGATCCTGGCAAAGTGCTGCCACGACACGGACATCCTGACATGGCTTGCCGGCAGCTCGTGTGCGGCGGTCAGCAGCTTTGGCTCCCTTGCGCATTTCAACGCCGCGCACAAGCCGGACGGTGCGACGGAATACTGTCTGGATGGGTGTATACACCGGGATCGCTGCCCGTATTACGCGCCGCGCTTCTATCTGGAGCATCCAAAGGCCGTTTCCGATGGATTTGTCTCTGTGGTGAGCCTGGATCCTTCCCGTGAAGCGGTTCTGAACGCACTGCAGCGCGGCCCGTATGGCCGGTGCGTCTATCAGTGTGATAACAATGTTGTAGACAATCAGGTCGTGAACCTGCTGTATGAAAATGGCGTCAGCGTCAGCATGACGATGTGCGCCTTTACAGAGCATTGTGAGCGGATCATCAATGTGATGGGCAGCTGCGGACAAATTCGGGGCAACATGGAATCGTCTACGCTGGAGATCAGCGATTTTGCGTCCGGAAATCAGACAACACTGCACGTTCACACGCCAGCCGGTGGACACAGCGGCAGTGATGCCGCCATGATGCGAGACTTCCTGCAGACGCTGCATCGCGGCGGCGGGAGCAAAACAAGCGCGGACGCGTCGGTGGAAAGCCACCTGATCGCACTGGCCGCAGAGGAAAGCCGCCTGCGCGGCGGAGAAGCCATTGACATGAATGAATGGAGGACAAGCGAGTGAGTATTCTGAAAAATGCGGTATGCCCGCAGCACATCCCGACTTATGACGGCTCTGATCAGTCCACGCACCCCTCGGTGCTGCGCTTTGACGCTCCTTGGCACGGATACCTGTACTGGATGGCAATGACGCCGTATCCCTATAACAATGATGGATTGGAGGATCCGTCCATTCTGGTTTCCAATGACGCACAGACGTGGATCGTTCCTGACGGACTGACAAATCCGCTGACCCCTGCACCGAAGCCCGGTCATAACTGCGACGTGGAGCTTGTTTACAACAAAGAGCGTGATGAGCTGTGGCTGTATTATGTGGAGGCGGACGATATTGTGCAGTCGTGGGTCAAGCTGATGCGCTCAGCCGACGGCGTTCACTGGACGAGGCCGGAGATCGTGCTCCACGACCCGGTGCAGAAATACAGCATTCTGTCGCCCTGCATCCAGCGTATGCAGGATGGAAGCTGGCGGATGTGGTATGTTGATACCGGAAATACGGGGTATCAGAACCAGGACAATAAGGTTCGCACCCGTACCTCGGAGGACGGTCTGCATTGGAGCGCGGAAGAGACCTGCGAGGATCTCGCGCAGCCCGGTTATCAGCTCTGGCATCTGACGATCTGGCGCGATCCTGCGGATGATACGCTGCACGCGATCTATCCTGCGTATCCGAACGGCACGAACTGCGATTACTGCAAGCTGTTTTACGCGGTCAAGGAAACGAGCCAGCCGTGGAAAGTTTTTCCGAATCCGCTGATGGAGCAGGGCAAGGACGGCAGCTGGGATGATTTCTGCCTGTACCGCACAGCATTCCTGCTGGATCGTGAGGCAGACGTGCTGCGTGTCTGGTATGGCGGAAAGAAAAAATCCGACGCTTCCTGGGGGATCGGTTATACGGAAGGCCAGTACAGCCAGATCTGCGCTGCATTGGAGCGGTAAGGTCAGACATACACGCGCCGGTTCACAGAAATCGGCGCGTGATTTTTTTCAAAGGAGACGAGTATGGAGAAAATAACGCTTGTCATATTGGCTGCGGGCATGGGCAGCCGCTTCGGCGGCCTCAAGCAGATCGAGCCGGTCGATCCGGAGGGACACATCATCATTGATTTTTCCTTGTTTGACGCATGGCGCGCGGGCTTCCGCGACGTGGTGTTCATCATCAAGCGCGAGATGGAAGCGGAGTTCCAGGAGTGCATCGGCGACCGCATGGAGCGATATTTCCATGTGTCCTACGTCTATCAGGATCTTGACCGCCTGCCGGAGGGCATAGAGGCTCCGGAGGGACGCACAAAGCCGTGGGGCACCGGCCATGCGCTGGCCTGCTGCAAGGGCGTGGTAAACGGCCCGTTTGCCGTCATCAACGCGGATGATTTCTATGGCTGCACGGCGTTCTCGGAAATCTATGATTTTCTGGCGACACAGACGGACGAACACAAATACGCGATGGTCGGCTATCGCCTGAAAAATACGGTGACGGAGTTCGGCTCCGTGGCGCGCGGCGTGTGCGAGATCGAAGACGGGATGCTGACCGGTGTGACAGAACGCACGAAGATCTTCAAAAAGGGCGCGGACGCTGAATACACCGAGGACGGCGAGCAGCTCTTCCCGCTGGCGGGCGACACCATCGTGTCGATGAATCTCTGGGGCTTCTCGGCGCGTGTGCTGGACGAGCTATGGGCGCGCATGGGCGCGTTCCTGACAGAAGCAATGAAGACAAATCCGCTCAAGTGTGAATACTTCCTGCCGTTTGTGGTAAATGAGCAGCTTGCAGACAAGTCCGCAAGCGTGCAGGTGCTGCCGTGCGAGGAAACGTGGTACGGCGTGACCTACCGCGAAGATCTGGCATCTGTCAAGGAAGCCGTGGCCAGGATGAAGGCGGAGGGCATTTATACGGAGGAGCTTTGGAAATGAACGAAAACCTGTTTGAAGTACTGCGCGCCTTCCGGCTGGACGCAAAGCCTGTTTCCTGTGAGCCGTATGGCTGCGGGCACATCAATGTGACCTATCTTGCCGTGATGGAAAGCGGCCGGCGCTATATCCTGCAAAAAATCAACAACAACACGTTCCGCGACGTGGCGGGGCTGATGGAAAATATCACTGCCGTCACGGAGTTCCTGCGGACAGAAACAGACGACCCGCGCGGCGTTCTGACGCTTGTAAAAACGCATGACGGCGCAAGCTATCTGCACGCGCAGGATGCCTATTGGCGCGTGTATGACTTTGTGGAAGATTCGATTTGCCTCCAGCTTCCCGAGACGGACGAGGACTTTTATCAGAGCGCTGTGGGCTTCGGCACATTCCAGCAGCTTCTGACGGATTTCCCGGCGGCGAAGCTGCACGAGACCATTCCGAATTTCCACAATACACCGGACCGTTACCGCGCGCTTCTGGAGACATTGGAGCGCGACCCCATGCACCGGGCAGCGCAGGTTCAGCCAGAAATTGAATTTGCGCTGGCCCGGCAGGCAGAAATGTCGGTCATTCAGAACGCGCTGACTGCGGGCGAGCTGCCGCTATGCGTTACACACAATGATACCAAGCTCAATAACGTCCTTCTGGACGCAAAAACACGCAAAGTGCTTTGTGTGATCGATCTGGATACGGTCATGCCCGGCTCGAGTCTCTATGACTTCGGCGATTCCATCCGCTTTGGCGCGGCAACTGCCGCAGAGGATGAAAAAGACCTCTCCAAAATGGAGATGAGCCTTGACCGCTTCCGCGTCTTTACGCGCGGCTATGTCCGCGCCTGCCCCGGCCTGACGGCAAAGGAGCTGGAGCTGCTGCCAATGGGAGCTAAGACCATGACGATGGAGTGCGGCGTCCGGTTCCTGACGGATTATCTGGATGGCGACCACTATTTCGCTGTCCACCGCGAGGGACAGAATCTTGATCGCTGCCGGACGCAGTTCAAGCTGGTGGCGGATATGGAAAAGAAATGGGACAAAATGCGGAAGATCGTAGAGGAGGAATCGAGATGAACGTACTTGTGACCGGCGGTGCCGGATATATTGGCAGCCACACCTGTGTGGAGCTGATCGAGGCGGGCCATACGCCGATTGTAATTGACAATCTCAGCAATTCCAACCCTGAAAGTCTGCACCGCGTGGCCGAAATTACCAGCAAGACGGTGGAGTTTATCGAGGGCGACGTGCGTGACGAGGCGCTGCTGGAAAAAATCTTTGCAGAGCATGAGATTTCCTGCGCCATCCACTTCGCGGGCCTCAAGGCCGTCGGCGAATCCGTTGCCAAGCCGATGGACTATTATCAGAACAATCTCGATGCGACGCTGACGCTCTGCAAGGTCATGGCAAAGCACAATGTCAAGCGCATCATCTTTTCCTCGTCTGCGACGGTCTACTCCGGCGACAACGAGATGCCGCTGCGCGAGACCTCCAAAACCGGAAACTGCACCAATCCCTATGGCTGGACAAAGTACATGGGGGAGCAGATCCTGCGCGACATCGCAAAAGCGGATCCCGACTGGTCGGTCGTGAACCTGCGCTATTTTAACCCTGTGGGGGCGCACGAAAGCGGAAGGATCGGCGAGCATCCGAACGGCATTCCCAACAATCTTATGCCGTATATTTCGCAGACCGCCATCGGCAAGCGTGACCATCTGAACGTGTTCGGCAACGACTATCCCACACCCGATGGAACGGGCGTGCGCGACTATATCCATGTTGTCGACCTGGCAAAGGGTCATGTTGCCGCAATCCAATATTTGATGACCCACACCGGCGAGGGCGTGTTCAACCTCGGCACCGGTCACGGCTACAGCGTGCTTGACATGGTTCACGCCTTTGAGGAGGCAAACGGCGTCAAGGTACCGTATGAGATCACCGCGCGCCGTCCCGGGGACCTTGCAACCTGCTATGCAGATCCCGCAAAAAGTCTGGAAGTGCTCGGCTGGAAGGCGGAAAAAAAACTCGTCGATATGTGCCGCGACACGTGGAACTGGCAGAAACAAAATCCAAACGGATATGAGCAATAAGGAGAGATCAAAATGCTGCACCTGAATATCATCAAAGTCAAAACACCCGAAGAAATGGGAAAGGCGGCTGCCGACGAATTTGAGGCGGTCATTTGCCGCAAGCCTGCCTGTGTGATGGGACTTGCCACCGGCTCGACGCCGCTGCCGCTCTACCGCGAGCTGATCGCGCGTGAACAGGCTGGCAAGCTCGACTTTTCGCGCGTCCGCTCCGCAAACCTCGACGAATACAAGGGCCTTGCGCCCGACCACCCGCAGAGCTACCGCCGCTTCATGCAGGAAAACCTGTTTGACCACATTTCCATCAAGCCCGAAAACACCATTGTCCCGGACGGCCTTGCCGCCGACATCCCCGCCATGTGCGAAGCCTACGAGCGCCGGATCGAGGACTGGGGCGGCGTGGATATTCAGCTGCTCGGCATCGGCCATGACGGGCACATCGGCTTCAACGAGCCGTGTGACCATTTCCCGGTCATGACGCATGAAGTGAAATTGACGGAAATGACCCGCGAGGCCAACAAGCGGTTCTTCTCCTCCATCGACGAGGTCCCGACTGCCGCGATCACGATGGGCATCGGCACGGTCATGGCGGCGCGGAAGATCGTCATGGTCATCACGGGCGCGGACAAGGCAGATATCCTCTACAAGGTCTTCTTCGGCCCTGTCACGCCGGAGGTCCCCGGCTCGATTTTGCAGTTCCACCATGATGTGACGCTTATCTGCGATGAGGCGGCGGCTGCCAGAATGCCGCAGTGAGGGACGCTATGCAGTATTTGGGCATTGAATATTCGATCAAAAACCTGCCCGCGCTCGATGCGGACTTCATTCCGTTCGGCGTGTGGGCAAAGGCGTATCTGAAAGAAGCCGTCCGCCCGTTCAAAATCGCCGTGGAGCGCGAAAACGGCCTTGTTTCCGTGTTTGAGACGAAGCTGCGCGGCGCGGAATTTGCCGAGGCGAATGCGCGCTTTGTCGAGCGCTTTGTGAAGATGCTCCTCTGGTCGGTCGGCGGCTGGCGCGTGTACCTCTGCGGCGATGACGCGGTCGCGAAGCGTATGCAGAACGAATACCGCGCGGGCGGAAAGCGCGAATTTGACGTCGGCTTCATGCAGGACGTGTACGAGCGCCCGTTTGGGATCGTCCTCACGGACGAGGCGAGCTTCCCGCAGGCGCACGAGCAGACCAGAAAGGTCGGCGGCCATACGAACGGCTGCCGCATCGGCTTTGACGCGGGCGGCTCCGACCGCAAGGTGTCTGCCGTCATAGACGGCGAGACGGTCTACTCTGAAGAAGTCGTCTGGCATCCCAAGACGAGCGAGGATCCGCAGTACCAGTACGACGGCATTGTCGCCGCGTTCAAGACCGCAGCCTCTAAGATGCCCCGCGTGGACGGTATCGGCGTGTCATCCGCAGGCGTGTTCATTGGCAACGCGCCGATGGTTTCCTCCATCTTCCTCAAGGTGCCGCGTAGCCGCCGCGAAGAGGTCAAGACCGTCTTCGAACGTGCCGCGAAGGAGATCGGAGACGTGCCCATCGTCGTTGCCAACGACGGCGACGTGTCCGCGCTTGCAGGCGCGATGAGTCTGCATGAAGGCGCGGTCATGGGTCTTGCTATGGGCACGAGCGAAGCGGTTGGCTATGTGAACGCTGACTGTAACCTGCTTGGCTGGTTCAGCGAGCTGGCGTTTGCGCCCGTTGACCTGAATGAACACGCCATGCGCGATGAGTGGTCGGGAGACAGTGGTGTCGGCTGCAAATACTTCTCGCAGGACGCGGTCATAAAGCTGGCTCCGGCGGCTGGCATCGCACTGGCGGAAAGCCTGACTCCTGCGGAAAAGCTCAAGGAAGTGCAGAAGCTGGCAGAGCATGGCGTTTCATATGCGCAGGACATTTTCAAATCCATTGGCGTGTATCTGGGGCATACTCTGTGCCTGTACGAAATGCTGTATGACATCCGGAACCTGATCGTTCTGGGGCGTGTGGCGTCCGGCGTGGGCGGCGAGATCATCGTGGCCGAATGCCAACGGGTACTGAACGAGGAATATCCGGAGTTGGCGCAGAAGCTGTGCGTCATGCTCCCGGATGAGGAATTCCGCCGCGTCGGTCAGTCAATGGCTGCCGCGAGTCTGCCGGAGGTGTAAGCATGCTGTTCAAAAACGCAAATATTTTCGTGGACGGACGTTTTCAGCACGGCGCTTTCTGCGTGGAAAACGGCAGATTCACGGAGGTTTTGAACACCGTCCCTGCGGAGGACGGCATCGATCTGGAAAACCAGCATGTCATTCCGGGTCTTGTGGACGTCCACAACCACGGCAACTCCGGCGCGGATTTCTCGGACGGCGACTATGATGGCCTTGTCAAAATGGCGCGTTACCTCGCGCAAAACGGCGTGACGAGCTTCGCCCCCGCGTCCATGACGCTGCCCTACGACGTGCTGGAGGCGGCGTACAAGACTGCCGTGCAGCTCAAAAACGCCCAGCCGTCCGGCTGCGCACGCATCGTGGGCATCCAGATGGAGGGGCCGTTCTTCTCCGAAAAGAAAAAGGGCGCGCAGAACGGCGCGTACCTGAAAAAGCCGGATTTTGCCGCGTTCAAACACCTTTATGACGCTTCCGAGGGGCTTCTCCGCATCGCGGATGTGGCAGCGGAGCTGCCCGGCGCGGTCGAGTTTACTGAGCAGGTGTCTAAGCTCTGCACCGTCTCTATCGCGCATACGGACTGCACCTATGAAGAGGCAACGGCAGTGTTTGACGCGGGCGCGTCGCACCTGACGCATCTCTACAACGCCATGCCGGGCATTCATCATCGCAAGCCCGGCCCCATTGGCGCGGGCAGCGAGCGTGAAAACGTGGTCGCGGAGCTGATCTGTGACGGTCAGCACATCCACCCGAGTGCCGTGCGGATGGCGTTTAGGCTGTTTCCGGGGCGTATCTGCCTCGTTTCCGACGCGCTGCGCTGCTGCGGGATGCCAAACGGGCAGTACACCCTCGGCGGGCAGGACGTGTTCCTGTATGGCGGCGTAGCAAAGCTGGCAGACGGCACGCTGGCCGGTTCGGCCACGAATCTTTACGACTGTATGCGCAAGGCGGTCGAATTTGGCATTCCGAAAGAGCAAGCCATTCTCTCCGCGACGCTGATCCCTGCGAGGGAGCTTGGCTGCGAGAACGAGATTGGCTCCATCGCGCCCGGAAAACGCGCGGACTTCGTCGTGTGTGATAAAGAAGTGAATCGTAAAACGGTTTTCCTGTGTGGGAAACCGCTTAAAAACGGCGTAGCAGAAAACAACAAGGGCAGAAATCTGAACACAGAAATACAAAGAGGAGGAATTTAGAATGGCAAAGAATCGTTACATCGGCGAATATCCCGTCATTGGCATCCGTCCCATCATCGACGGCCGCCGCGGCCCCATGCAGCTGCGCGAGAGCCTGGAAGATCAGGTCATGGCCATGGCCGAGGCCGCAAAAAAGCTGTTTGAGGAAAACCTCTACTATTCCAACGGTGACCACGTCAAGGTCGTCATGGCTGACTCCACCATCGGCCGCGTGCCGGAATCTGCCGCCTGCGCCGAGAAGTTCAAGCGTGAGGGCGTTGCCATCACGCTGTCGGTCACGCCGTGCTGGTGCTATGGTGCAGAAACCATGGACATGGATCCCATGACCATCAAGGGCGTCTGGGGCTTCAACGGCACCGAGCGTCCGGGCGCTGTGTATCTGGCCTCCGTTTTGGCGACCCACGCACAGAAGGGTCTGCCCGCCTTCGGCATCTACGGCCACGAGGTGCAGGACCGCGATCAGGTCACCGAAATTCCCAACGACGTGAAGGAAAAGCTCCTGCGCTTCGGTCGCGCGGCCGTCGCCGCCGCCACGATGCGCGGCAAGAGCTACCTCCAGATCGGTTCCATGTGCATGGGCATCGGCGGCTCCATCATCGACCAGCAGTTCATGGAGGAATATCTGGGTCTGCGCGTCGAGTCCGTTGACGAGGTCGAGATCCTCCGCCGCATGGAGGAAGGCATCTACGACCATGAGGCGTATGAAAAGGCGCTGGCATGGACGAAGGCGCACTGCAAGGAAGGCCGCGACGACAACCCCGAATCCGTGGAATTCCTCGGCGAGACCCGCCGCATCAAGTTCACCCCCGAAGAAAAAGAGAAGCAGTGGGAGTTCACGATCAAGATGTACTGCATCATCAAGGATCTGATCCAGGGCAACAAGAACCTCCCCGACGCATTTGAAGAAGAAAAGGTCGGCCATAACGCCATCGCCGCCGGCTTCCAGGGCCAGAGACAGTGGACGGACCATTGGCCCAACTGCGATTATCCTGAGGCTGTCCTCAACTCGTCTTTCGACTTTGAAGGCCCGAAGGAGCCGATGGTCTTTGCGACCGAGAATGACGTCCTCAACGGCCTTGGTATGCTCTTTATGGAGCTGCTGACCAACCGCGCCCAGATCTTCGCCGACGTGCGCACCTACTGGTCTCCCGAGGCCACCAAGCGCGTCACCGGCTACGACCTCGAGGGCAAGGCCAAGGACAACGGCGGCGGCATCATCCACCTGCTGAACTCCGGCGCAGCCTGCCTCGACGCCTGCGGCGAGTGCACCGATGAAAGCGGCAATGCCGTCATGAAGAAATGGTGGGAGGTCACGGACGAGGACATCAAGAAGATGACCGACGCGACCGTCTGGTGCGAGGCCGGCTTCGACAACTTCCGCGGCGGCGGCTTCTCCAGCCACTTTGTCACCCGTGCGGAAATGCCCGCGACCATGATCCGTCTGAACCTTGTCAAGGGTCTCGGCCCCGTGCTGCAGATCGCCGAGGGCTGGACGGTCAAGCTGCCTGAGGAAGTCACCGACACGCTCATGGAGCGCACGAACCCCACGTGGCCGTGCACCTGGTTCACGCCGCGCTGCGACGGCAAGGCCGGCAGCCCGTTTGAAAGCGCCTACTCCGTCATGCAGAACTGGGGCGCCAACCACGGCGCGATCTCCTATGGTCATGTCGGCGCGGATCTCATCACGCTCTGCTCGATGCTGCGCATCCCCGTCTGCATGCACAACGTCGCCGATCAGGACATCTTCCGTCCGGCCGCATGGAACGCATTCGGCATGGATAAGGAAGGCCAGGACTACCGCGCCTGCGCCGCCTACGGCCCGATGTACAAAAATATCCGCTGAGTTTATCCACCGGGCAGGCGCTTGTCTGCCCGACATTATTAGAAAGGCGTTGTGAAATGATGCGCAACTTACTGGCGTTTGATCTCGGTGCAAGCAACGGGCGTGCCATTCTCGGCCAGTTCGATGGCGAGAAGATCGCGATGCGCGAGCTGCACCGGTTTGAGAACAACTACATCGAGATAAACGGCGTGTTCTACTGGGATCTGCCGTATCTCTACAACCAGCTCAAGCAGGGGCTTCTGGCGTTCAAAAACGCGAACGTTGGGGAGCTTGACTGCATCGGCATCGACACTTGGGGCGTGGACTACGGCCTGCTCGACAAGAACGGCCACCTGCTCTCCAATCCCCGTTCGTATCGATACGCGGTCGATGCGGATATGGAGGCCGTCTGGAAGACCGTTGATTTTCCGACGCTCTTTGCCCGTACCGGCATTGCGACGATGAACTTCAACACCGTCTATCAGCTCTACCGCAGAAAGCTGCAGGACGACCCGGCGCTTGCAAACGCGGAAACGCTGCTGTTCATGCCCGATCTGCTGGGCTACTTCCTGACGGGAGAAAAGAAGTCGGAATACACCGAGGCGACGACCTCCATGCTCTATAACCCCACCACAAAGAACTGGGACTGGCAGACGATCGAGGCGCTGGGGCTTCCGAAAAAGATCTTTACGCCGCTCGACCGCGCGGGAAGCCTTCGCGGAACGCTCCGTCCGGAGCTGGCGGAGGAGCTGGGCATCAATCAGGCGCATTTCGCCGCCGTCGGCACGCACGACACGGCTTCCGCCGTCGCTGCTATCCCCGGCACGGGCAGCTTTGCGTTCTGCTCCAGCGGTACATGGTCGCTGTTCGGCGTGGAGACGGACGAGCCGATCCTGACAGACGCCGTTCGCGACGCGAACTTCTCCAATGAGGGCACGATTCAGGGCGGCTTCCGCCCGCTCAAGAATATCATGGGCCTGTGGCTCATCCAGGAATGCCGCCGCGACTGGCAGAAGGCCGGCATGCGCCTCAGCTGGAACGATATTGTCGAGGAAGCGAAGAAGGCAGAGCCCTTCCGCTCCGTCATCGACCCCGACTACGGCGAATTCTTTGCCGGCGGCCGGATGGTCGAGAAGATTCAGACGTTCTGCCGTGAAACGAACCAGCCGTGTCCGGAAACTGTCGGGCAGATCACGCGGTGCATCTATGAATCGCTCGCGCTCAAATACCGCTGGGCGCTCGAGCGTCTCGAGGAGATCAAGGGCCAGCGCATCGACACGCTGAACATCGTCGGCGGCGGCTGCCAGAATAAGCTGCTCAATCAGTTTGTCGCAGACTCCATCGATCGGCCCGTCATCACCGGCCCCATCGAGGGCGCAGCCATCGGCAATCTGCTCGCGCAGGCCATGGCGCTGGGCGATATTCAGACCATGGACGAGCTGCGCACCGTTGTGCGCCGCTCCGAGGCCGTCCACACCTACGAACCGCATCATACGCCGGAATGGGAAGCAGCCTATCAGAAAATGAGAACTTTTTCGAGAACTTTTTTATAAGGAGCGTTCAATATGAATATTCAATATATCCATCCAGCAGACCAGATCGTCATGTTTATGCAGCGGATATATGACAAACGACTTACGACCATGTCCGGCGGAAATCTGTCGATCCGCGATTCGGAGGGGAACATTTGGATCACTCCTGCCGGCATTGACAAAGGTACACTCAGCCGAAAAGACATCATCTGTGTCCGTCCGGACGGAGTCTGCGAAGGACAGCATAAGCCATCGTCGGAATTGCCGTTCCATCGATCGGTTTATCATCTGCGCCCGGATCTGAATGCGGTTCTGCACGCGCACCCGCCGGCGCTTGTAGCGTTTTCCGTTGTCCGAAAGCGCCCAAACCTTGACCTGATCCCGTCTGTACGACACATATGCAGAGACGTAAAATTTGCGGCCTATGCGGTTCCAGGCAGCCAGAAGCTCGGCATGGAGATTGGAAAGGTGTTTGAAGCGGGGTGCAATATCGCATTGTTGGAGAACCACGGCGTTTGCGTTGGTGCACCGGATATGTTTACTGCCTTTCAGCAGTTTGAAACACTCAATTATACGGCGGCGCTTGAGGTGCTGGCAGGTCAGCTTGGAAATATACGCGCACTCCCGGAAAACGCTTACCGCCTGAGTGAAACCGACAGCCACACCAGATTGGAGGATCTCATCCCTCAATGCCGCAGCTCTGAGGAGCTGGCAGCCAGACGCGACATGATCACGCTGATCCGGCGCTCCTACAAAATGGATCTGTTTACAGCGACACATGGCACCTATTCCGTCCGCCTGCCTGACGGGAGCTTCCTTATTACGCCGTTCGGCTTTGACCGTGCTTATCTGGAGGAGGACGATTTGGTTCGCATCAAAGGCGATGCCAAAGAGATAGGAAAACTGCCGTCCCGCGCTGTTCTGGCGCACCGGAAAATCTATCAGGAAAACCCGCAGATCGGAGCGGTGCTTTTAGCTCATCCAGTCCATGCAATGGCGTTTGCCGTTACGGACATGGAATTTGATGCAAGAACGATCCCGGAAAGCTATATTCTCTTGCGCGATGTCAAGCGGGTGCCGTATGAAGAACTTTACTTGGCTCCAGACAAGCTGGCAAAGGAATTTGATGCCGCGCATCCGGCAGCAATCGTGGAAAATGACTGTGTGATCGTGACCGGAGAATCGCTGCTGCAAGCGTTTGACCGGCTTGAGGTCATGGAACTGACAGCAGCATCCATTCTGAAATCACAGCGGCTTGGCAGGATGGTGCATATCAGCGATGAAGAAGTTGCCGCGTTGAAGGAAACATATCATCTGGAAGGATGAGACCTTGAGGCTAGCATCAGACATAATGGAAAAAATAGCATCACTCTGCGCTGCGGTGACCATGAAGATGCAGGGAATCAGAGCTGAAAAAAGCTGAGGTCGTTTTGGCAAGTATTTTAATCGTGATAAAGCGGTGGTATGTTGTTGCGCTTACGCCCTAGTAAACAAAAAAACATTGGCGCAGATAACAGCTTAAACTGTATAGAGAGTGTGTCTTGAATTAGGCAAGATTTTAAGCATCGTGGAGTCAAAAGGCTGAGGCATTCTGCTTGTTTTGACGCTTGAAAGATAGCTTCACACAGATTTCCCGCTGTGTATACACAATTTTCACGGCTTATTCCTGAAAATTTCCATGTGCATGTACTTGTCATTGCACCATTCTCTATGGTACTCTTAATGTGGAAAAAAACAGATGTCCTGTACGGTTGTGACACAGGAACATCTGTTTTTTTATGCTTTCGCGGCCCGCAGACTTCTCAATAGGACACGGAGGAATACTGCCAATGGAAAATGAAATGACTGGTTATATTTTAACGCTTCTGGAGAATTATGCGAAAACGACCAAAGAGATCGAACTGCTGCGCTATGAACTGCAGCATTGTAATATTGTTTCGCCTGAGGAAATGATCGAGACACTGGCGTTGTCTCGCCGCGAGAATAATCCGGACAACAGTTATCCCCATGACGTTGCAGGTATCGCGATGTGCTTCCGGGAGGTAACGGACCGGCTGAACAAAGATGCTTCTAACGAGGTTGCAGCACAATATGTAGCATTGGTTCGCGAACGGGAACGTCTACAATACTATATCAGCCTGTTGGAGCATCGGGAAAGCACGGCTCTGAAGGAGCATTACTTTTTCCAAAAAAGCTGGACGGAGATCGCCAAAAATCTTGGCGTTACCAGAAGAACTGTCTATAAAATACGCGCTGAGGCCATCGACAATCTGGCAAGCTTCTACAGATTTACAAAGCAAGTGTTTCGTTTATCGTGAGAAAGCTTTTCAAGAAAATAAATGTGAACAGGAGACAAACAGGGGAACACCTATGATTTGATCCAGAAAAAATACTTCCGCAATAACTTACGGAGAATAGCACATACTTAATCTCACCCTTTCAAGAAATCTCAAAAAGGCAACAGTTTTAATAGGAGGGAATATGAGCAGACAGGAAATGTTTCGAGAATATCCGGACGTTGTCAACATTGAACAGCTTTGTGAGATGCTTGGAGGGGTCAGTGTTAAGGCCGCCTATCAACGTTTGCACAGTGGAGAAATCGCGTTTTTTAGAATTGGAAGGGGATTTCGCATCCCCAAAGAGGATGTAATCAGGTTTGTACGAGAGACGTCTACACGAATAAAAGATGTTTGACGTTCAAATAAGTCTTTTGGATTGAATTGCACTGATTATGCGGCGATGATATAATAAAGCTAGTCATTGGCAGGAATATCGCCGCTACCGAAAGGAGGAGCATATTCAATTATGGTAGCCGGACATCTGCAAATTAAAAAAGGAAAATACTACATGGTTCTCGAACTGAAAAGTGAGAGCGGCGAGAGAAAAACAAAATGGATCAGCACAGGACTAAGTGCAAAAGGAAATAAGCGGAAAGCAGAAGCGATGCTGGAGGAAGCGCGTGCAAATTACCAAAGCACAGACGCATCAAACGGTGCAGATATACTTTTTGCGGACTATATGCTTTCTTGGGTCGAAATTGTGAGACCAAACCTAGAGGAAAATACATACGCAGGGTATCGAGGTATCATTGAGAAACGCATCGCGCCCTATTTTCGCTCGAAAAAGACTACGCTTGGGGAATTGAAGCCCATCCATATTCAAGAGTTCTACACATTCTGCCAGAATACACTGCATGTAAGTAACAATACTGTGATTCATTATCACGCAAATCTGATGAGCGCATTGAAGTACGCGACGGAAATGGAGCTGATCAGCGTAAATCCAATGGGCAAGGTCAAGCGGCCAAAGCTGATTCAGAATACTGCTAATTTTTATACGCTGGAGGAAGCAGAGCATCTGATTTCCGCGGTGCATGGGGACCCTATCGAATTTCCTGTTATCATGGCGGCCTATTATGGACTGCGAAGAAGTGAGATCGTTGGACTTCGTTGGAAAGCCATTGATTTTGAAAGTGATCGTATAACAATTGACCACACGGTTATTCAGGTAAAAGTTGATGGGGAACTCAAAATCATAGCGAAAGACCGCGCTAAGAACAAAGCAAGCTGCAGAAGCTTGCCGCTGATGCCGCAGATCAAAGAGATGCTGCTCCAGATGAAAAACGAGCAGGAAGAGAATCGAAGGCTTTGTGGGAACTGCTATCATGACAGCGAATATGTATATGTGAACAAGCTTGGAACTCCCTACACGCCCAATTACATTACAGACCATTTTCGCAATTTTTTGAAAAAGAATGAGTTCCGGAAGCTGACCTTTCATGGGTTACGACATAGCTGCGCCAGCATGCTTCTAAAGCAAAGCGTCGGCATGAAAGATATCCAAGCCTGGCTGGGACACAGCACCTACAACACTACAGCAAACTTCTATGCACATTTGGACACAGCATCCAAGACCTTAGTAGGCGAGGCAATGGAAAGCATGTTAACCGTACCACTTAGCACGCCGATGGATGGCTTGCCGGGACAATCGTCAATCCACCGTTGGCAGGCGGCATTATAAAAAAGAATCAGGGCAAGCAATGCTTGCCCTGACGGTGGTGCCGCTGACGGGACTCGAACCCGTACAGTATTTCTACCGGTGAATTTTAAGTCCACTATGTCTACCGATTCCATCACAGCGGCATATGAAAACTGTAAATTCCAGACAGGAGAGAACTGAGCTATTGATTCGGGAAATGAAAACTGAAAAACGCTTGATTTTACTGGGGACTTAAGGTTCGGCGGGGAAACAGACCCACCGGATTTTAAGTCCCTTGTGTCTGCCATTCCACCACACCGGCAGGTGGGAATATTTTAGCACTGAATGTCGGGCGCGTCAAGGATAGAAATCGGGGCTGGGCGGCAGAATGGGCGGAAGTCCGGTTTTTGGGACAGTATGACGTTCGGGCGGATAGAAAATTTCGCCGATTCTTTGTAGGTTCTGCCATATTGCAAAAATGGAACAAATGTTTTAATATACAAATACTGCCTCATACATCAGCTGCCGGAAGAACGGAACGGAATTTTAGGAGTGGATGCAGAATGACGAAACACCGAGCAGACAGACAGGACGCATGGGAAACGGCGGACGAGCGGATCGTCCGGCTGTTTGCGGCGCTGAGCCGGGAGGAAAAACAGCAGTTTCTTACTTTTTTTGAAAACGCTCTAAAAACGCGATCATGGCCTGCTTCAGATCATCGTCAGCATGGGAAAGAAGCTCCCTGAGCTGTGCGTCGAGCGGGTCCTCCTCACCGGACGGTGCGCCGGTGGGGAGCGTTTTTTTATCCGTCGCGCCGGTGAGGTAGGCGGGCGTTGTGCCGAGGGCGGCGGCGACGATCTGGAGCTGGTCGGCGCTGGGCTCGGATTTGCCGGCCTTCCAGTCCTGGCAGACGGTCGGCGTGCGGCCGATGCGGCGGGCGATGGACGCCTTGGTCACGCCTGTCTCGCGGATCAGCGCTTCGAATCTGCTATAAATAAACAAAACAGACACCTCGCATTTGTGCAAAATAGAGAATCAAATAAAAATGCGACATACCTCCCTTGACAATCGCATATAAATGCGATACACTCAGGGGGCAGATGCGGAGAGCGCTGCGGGCCGGAAGCAAACAGGCCCGTGGGCCAGGGAATCAGAGGGAGCGGCGCCGCAGCCGGAGATTCATGCAGATTTATTGTATCCGGCGCGGCGCGTTTTGTCAACTGCGTATCGCATAAAAATATGATTTCGGGAGGTGTGGGAGGATGATGCGCGGCTGTGTCTGCCGGTGGTGCGGCGAGGCTGCCACGGAGGCGGACGAGCGGTATGAGGCGATGGACGGCACGGCGGTGCATGCGGAGTGCATGGAGGAATTTTTGCTGGAGACGGTGGGGCTGGAGGCGCTGGCGGAGCGCATGGGGTATGAACACAGACGGGAGGTGGAGATGGATGCAGAACGGAGAGAAGGGCTTTGAGCCGGTATGGTGCCCGTTTTACCGGGAGGACAGCGGCAGGAGCATTTACTGCGAGGGAATCACGGACGAGAGCTTTCTGCGGCTGACGTTCGCTTCGGGGCGGGCGAAGCGGCAGCAGATGGAGATCTTCTGCCGGACGAAAAACTGCGAGAAATGCGAGCTTTATACGGCCATCAACGCGAGGTATGCGGATGACTGAGGAAAAGAGCGGAAGAACGCGGAAGGACCCCATCGGCAGAGCGTCCGGGAATCTGGAAAAGGCGCTGGAGACGATCTCGAAGCGGCTGCTGGAGCAGATCAAAGACGGCGAAACGCCGAGCAGGGAGCTGGGCGAGCTGGCAAAGGTGATGAAGCAGGCGGTCGAGATCCGGCAGGAGCTGCAGGAGGAGCACGGCGGGCAGGAGACGGGCGTGCGCGTGGTATTTGAGCGGGAAGCGGAGGAATTTTCGGAATGACGGAGCTGCGGATCGGCGCGCCGAATGAGAAGCAGAGGCGGTTTTTACTGGACCGGCACCGGCACATCGCCTATGGCGGGGCCAGAGGCGGCGGGAAGAGCTGGGCTGTGCGCACAAAGGCGAAGCTGCTGGCGCTGCGGTATGCGGGGATCAAGCTTTTGATCGTGCGCAGGACGCTGCGGGAGCTGCAGAACAACCATATCGACCCGCTGCGGCAGGAGCTGGCGGGGATCGCGAAATATAAGGCGGCGGACAAGCGGTTCGAATTTCCAAACGGGTCGACGATCACGTTCGGCTACTGCGCGTGCGACGGCGATATGGGGCAGTATCAGGGCGCGGAATACGACGTGGTGTTTCTCGACGAGGCCGGGCAGCTGCAAAAGGCGTGGATCGACGCGATCAATGCCTGCGTGCGCGGGACAAACGGGCTGCCGAAGCGGACGTACTACACGCTGAACCCCGGCGGGCCGGGGCACGGATATTTTAAACGGCTGTTCATCGACCGCCGGTTCGAGGCGGGAGAGGAGCCGGAGAATTACAGCTTTGTGCAGGCGCTGGTGACGGATAACCGGGCGCTGATGCGGCAGCAGCCGGAGTATTTGAAGCAGCTGGAAACGCTGCCGCCGAAGCTGCGCGAGGCGTGGCTGTATGGGTCGTGGGATGTGTACGAGGGACAGTTTTTTGAGGACTTCCGCGACGTGCCGGAACACTATGAGGACCGGCAGTGGACGCACGTGATCGAGCCGTTTGCGCCGGACAAGGGATGGACGGTCTGCCGGAGCTATGACTTCGGGTATGGAAAGCCGTTTTCCTGTGCGTGGTGGGCGGTCGATTACGACGGCGTGATCTACCGCATTCTGGAGCTTTACGGATGCACGCGGATGCCGAACGAGGGCGTCAAGTGGACGCCGGACCGGCAGTTTGCCGAGATCAGGCGGATTGAGACGGAGCATCCGTGGCTCAAGGGCCGGGAGATCACGGGCGTGGCGGACCCGGCGATCTGGGACGCCTCGCGCGGGGAAAGCGTGGCGCAGACGGCGGCGCGGTACGGCGTGTATTTTACGCCGGGCGACAACGAGCGCATCGCGGGCTGGATGCAGTGCCATTACCGGCTGCAGTTCGATGAGAACGGGTACCCGCGTATGTATGTGTTCAAAAACTGCAAAGCATTTATCCGGACGGTGCCGCTGATGCTGTATTCACAGACGCGGCCGGAGGATCTGGACACGGCGATGGAGGATCATGTGTGCGACGAATGGCGGTATTTCTGTATGTCGCGGCCGGTGAAGCCGATGATGCAGGCGCAGACGGCGGCGGTCTGGTCAGACCCGCTGAATCAAATCAGAAGCTAGGAGGAAGCAATGGAGGTACGGACAACAGGCGTTCCCGTCATTGGGGCGCGGGAGCTGCGGCGGGCGGCGGATATTCTGCGCCGCTACAAGCAGGGCAAGCAGAATCTGGAACGGCGCATCATCGCCGACGAGGACTGGTGGAAGCTACGGCAGTGGCGGCAGTTTTCGGATAAGGGAAACCCGAATGACGACCGGCCCGCGTCCGGGTGGCTGTTCAACGTCATCATGGGCAAGCACGCGGATGCGGTCGCGGCCTATCCGGGGCCGGTCATCCGACCGCGCGAGCCGGACGACCGGCAGGAGGCGCAGATGCTCTCGTCGATCATCCCGTGCATTCTGGAGCAGAACGACTTTGAGGAGGTCTATTCCGACACGTGCTGGCAGAAGATGAAGCAGGGTACAGGCGTGTGGGGCGTGTACTGGGATCAGGAGAAGCTCGGCGGACTGGGGGATATCTCCATCCGGCCCGTGAATGTGCTGAATCTGTTCTGGGAGCCGGGCGTGACGGATATCCAGAGGTCGCAGAATGTGTTTTATCTGGAGCTGGAGGACAACGAGACGCTGCTGGCGGCGTATCCGCAGCTGGCGGGGAAGCTCGGCGGGAGCAGCGCGGTGCTTTCGCGGTACCGGACGGACGATGCGGTCGATCTTTCGGAGAAGACGCTGGTGGTGGACTGGTATTACAAGAAGCGTGTGGGCGGCAGGACGGTGCTGCACTACTGCAAGTATGTGGGCGAAACGGTCCTGTACGCGACGGAGAACGACACGTTCATGCCGTCGGTCACGCGGGAGGCGCGGGACCCGGAGACGGGCGAGACGGTTCTGGTGCAGACGCCGGTGCGTGCGCCCGCGTGTGAGCGGGGGCTGTATGACGACGGAGAGTATCCGTTCATCTTTGACCGGCTGTTTCCCATCGAGGGCTCGATCTGCGGGTACGGCTATATTGACATCGGCAAGGGCGCGCAGGAGCAGATCGACCGGATGGATCAGGCCATCGTGAAGAACACGATCATGGCGGCGACGCCAAGATGGTTCCGCCGCTCGGACGGGTCGGTCAACGAGCAGGAGTATGCGGACTGGACAAAGCCGTTTGTGCACGTGGACGGGAATCTGGGGCAGGATTCTCTGCAGCAGGTGCAGGTCAATATGCTGCCGGGGATCTGTGTACAGGTGCTGAACAACAAGATCGAAGAGCTCAAATGGACGACGGGCAACACGGACGTGACGAACGGGCAGGTCTCGTCCGGCGTGACGGCGGCCTCGGCCATCGCGGCCTTGCAGGAGGCGTCCGGGCGCAGCTCACGCGCGTCGACGCAGTCGGCGTACCGGGCTTACGCGCGGCTCATCCGCATGGTGATCGAGCGCATCCGGCAGTTTTATGATCTGCCGCGCAGGTTCCGCATTGTGGGCGCAGGCGGGGCAGAGGAGTTTGTGTCCTACTGCAATGCGCGGCTGAAGGCGCAGAGCATGGGGCCGGAGGCGCTCATGCGGACGCCGGTGTTCGATGTGACGGTCACGGCACAGAAGCACACGGCGTATACAAAGCTGGCGCAGAACGAGCTGGCGCTGCAATTTTTCCAGCTGGGATTCTTCCGGCCGGAGATGGAGCAGCAGGCGCTGGCGTGCCTCGACATGATGGATTTTGACGGCAAGCAGCAGATCTTGCAGAAGCTCCGTTCGGGTGCGGATGCGGCGGCGTGGCAGCGGATGGCGCTGACGCTGGCGGGACGGTATGAGCCGGAGCTGTACGAGCGGCTGGCAGGACAGCCCTCGCCGGAGGCTCCGGGGACGGTTCGGACGGCGAAAAAGCAGGACGCGGAACCGGCCAGAGTGCAGCAGGCGCGAAAACGCGCCGGAGAGGCGGCGCAGCCGGGATGATCGAGGTATGGCTGGACAGAACGGCGCTGACGGTGCGCGGCCACGCGGGTTTTTCGCGGTACGGCAGCGATATCGTCTGCGCGGCGGCGTCGATGCTGGCGTTTGCGCTGGCGGAGGCGGTGCAGGCGGCGGGGATGAAAACGCCGCCGGTGATCGAATCGGGCTGCGGACGCTTCCGGCTGGAGGCGTTCGCGGACGGACAGGAGCAGGCGCGGCTGGACGGGATGTTTGAGACGGTTCGCGCGGGATACCGGCTGCTTTCGGCGCGGTATCCGGACTATGTGCGGGTTTTGGGTGAACGTGACCCTGAAAATATGATGCAGAGACCCGAGCGTCGCCCGCTTGAAGGGCAGAAGGAGGAAAAGGATGAAAAACTTTGATTGGCTGCAGGCATTTGCGATGGAGCAGCAGGAGCAGCCGGAGCCGGGCGTATCGGCGGACGCCGCGCCGCAGGATGAGCAGGAGCGCGCAGAGGCGTTCCGGGCGCTCATCCAGGGACCGTATAAGAAGGACTATGACAGGCAGGTGCAGATGATCGTGCGCGAACGGCTGAAAAACTGCGCGAGAAGCGAGCAGGTGCTGAAGTCTCTGGGGCCGGCACTGGAAAAGACCTTCGGCGTAGATGCGGCACAGCTCACGCCGGAACAGGCGGAGCGGCTGGCCGCGTGCGCACCGGAGGGGAAAGTCCCCGTGACAAAAGAGCAGCGCGAAGAGGCGATGCGGCAGGGGTATGAGGCGCTTCGGGAGCAGTTTGCGGCGGTGCGCGAGGCGTATCCGGGCGCGCAGCTGCACGAGGAGCTGGAAAGCCCCGTGTTCATGCGCCTTGTCATGCGCGGCGTGGATGCCAGAAGCGCTTACGAGCTGACACATTTACGGGAGCTTCGTGCAGGCGCGATGGCATACGGCGCAAGACGCGCACGTGAGGAGCTGACGGCGGCCATGCAGGCGGGTTACCTCCGCCCGCGCGAGAGCGGCATGGCCCCGGCAGCGGGCGGCGCATTTGCCGAGAGTCCGGAGAACTGGTCCAGACAGACGAGGGAGGAACTGAAGGCGCGGGCCAGACGGGGCGAGACCGTCCGGCTCTGAGAAAAGGAGAGATTTTAATGAATCTGAAGCAGGAACTGAATTTGCAGCTGTTTGCCGACGCGGGTACGCTGGTGAACGCCAGCGGCAATTACGTGAACGCGTATTCCGGTGAGACGAGCGCGTTCCCGGATGGCGGCGGTATGACGGCGTCCATGAAGACGTTTTACGACACGGAGCTGCTGGAAAACGCGCGTCCGGAGCTCATCCACACGCAGTTTGCACGCAAGCAGGCGCTGCCTGCCGGACGCGGCAAGACCGTGGAATGGCGCAAGTGGAACACGCTTGAGGACGCGGGCGCGCTGACCGAGGGTGTCATTCCGACGGGCCAGAAGTTTGGCCAGAGCGCTGTGACGCAGGCCATCACGCAGTACGGCACGTATGTGTCCGTGTCCGACCAGCTGGAGCTGCACGCCATTGACGACGTGATTCTGGGTGCGGCGGAGGAGCTGGGCGCGTCCGCCGGTACGACGCAGGATAAGCTGGTGCGCAATGTCGCCGCAGCGGGCACAAATGTGCAGTACTGCGACAAGGTCGGCACGAACGGCGCACATACCGCCGTGACCAGCCGCGCAGGTCTGGACACCACCGCGAAGCTGACACCGGACGAGGTCAACAAGGCCGTGACGCTGCTCAAAAAGCTCAAGGCCCCGAAGATCGACGGCAAGTACATTGCCATCATCCACCCGTCCGTTGCATACGATCTGCGTTCGTCCGAGGCCTGGATCGAGGCGCACAAGTATGCGGGTCTGACGGAGCTGTTTACCGGCGAGATCGGCGAGCTGCATGGCGTGCGCTTCATCGAGACGACCGAGGCCAAGATCTTCAACGGCGAGGGCTGCCCGGTCAAGACGGAGGCGGACGAATCCAAGGGCACGCCTGCGGTGTATTACAGCGTCTATGCGACGCTGTTCCTCGGCAAGGACGCCTACGGCATGATCGACCCCGAGGGCGGTAATCTGGAGATGATCATCAAGGACAAGGGCCAGGTCGGCGGGCCGCTCAACCAGTTCTCGACGCTGGGCTACAAGTTCTCCAGTGCGGCGAAGATCCTGTATGAGGATCGCATGGTGCGCGTGGAGAGCTGCGGTGCGTACTCTGCAGAAGACGAGGCAAACTGAGAAAAGACGTGGGGACCGGCGCAGGCCGGTCCCCGGAAAAGACGTGGAAGGGAGAATTACCATGGAAAACGCATTTATGAATATGAAGACCATCACGCTGCCGCGCGCGGGCGGCACGGAGCAGCAGTCAGTGTTTGCCTGCGTCAACGGACGCACGTTTCAGGTGCCGCGCGGCAAGGCGGTCGAGGTGCCGGAGCCGGTGTATGAGGTGCTGGAAAACGCAAGACGGCAGCTGGAGGCGGCACGGAAGCTCGAGGATGAGCTGGCCGCCGGCTGAGGGCTGCGGACAGAAGAAAGGAGGCGGGGCGCATGACCATCCGCGAGGCGCTTGAGACGGTCGACCGGCTCAAGCCCAACCAGTATGGGAGCGCGGACAAGCTGCGCTGGCTGTCGGAGCTGGACGGAGCGGTGTACCGCGAGATCCTGACGCAGCATGAGACGCAGACGGCGGCGTTCGCGGGCTATACGCCGGAGGCGGATCTGGACGGGACGGTGCTTCTGATCGAGTGGCCGTATGACGAAATTTACCGGTGGTATCTGGAGATGAAGATCGACGACGCCAACGGGGAGATGACGAAGTACAACAATTCCGCCGCCAAGTACAATATGTACTATCAGGCGTACCAGAACGCGTACAACCGGGCGCATCTGCCGAAGAGCGAAGCGGCGTATATCAAGCTGTAGGGGGGATAGCGGGATGTTTTATCCAAAGCTGACGGAGCAGCGGCAGCAGACGCTGACGACCGAGGCGTTTCTCGGCTATGACCACGATCTGAAGCTTTCTGACGGGGAATTCTACGATATGGAGAATCTGACGTCGGACTGCTATCCGCTGCTTGCGCCGAGAGTGCGGCGGGGGACGGTGCAGGCGCTTTCAGGGGTGCAGGCGATCTGCGCGCGGGACAGGCTGTGCTGGGTGCAGAATCAGGTTTTGCATATCAACGGCGCGTCCATGGAGGCGTATATGCCGTCGGTGAACATCAAGGCGGGAGAAAAGCAGCTCGTGTCCATGGGCGCGTATCTGTGTATCTTCCCAGACGGAATTTACTTCAACACGGAGGATTATTCCGACAACGGGTACATGGGGCATGAGAATACGGTCGACGCGGCGGAAACGCCGATCAGCGTGTCGCTGTGTCTTGCGGACGGGCAGGCGCTGACACTGAGCTTCTCGCAGGCGGCGCAGCCGGAAAGCCCGTCGAACGGGCAGTATTGGCTGGACACGTCGGGGAATCTGCACACCATCAAGCAGTGGGCAGAGGCTTCGGGGCAGTGGGTGTCCGTGCCGACGGTGTATGTGAAGCTGGCGGCGAACGGCATTGGCAAGGGCTTCAAACAGTATGACGGCATTGAGATCTCCGGGCTTTCCGGGAACGAGCAGCTCAAAAAGCTGAACGGCAGCCAGATTTTATACGGCGCAGACGAGAGTTCTATCGTCATCGTGGGGCTGATCGACCAGGCAGCGGAGGTCACGAGCGGGACGGTGAAGACGGCCCGGCGCGTGCCGGATATGGACTTTATCACCGAATGCGGCAACCGGCTCTGGGGCTGCAAGTACGGTGTGGCAGACGGGAAGACGGTGAACGAGCTTTACTGCTGCAAGCTGGGCGATTTTAAAAACTGGGCGTGCTATCAGGGGGTGGCGACGGATTCGTGGCGGGCCAGCTGCGGCACGGACGGAAAGTGGACGGGCGCGGCGACACTGGCAGACAGTCCGGTATTTTTCAAGGAAGACTGCTTCCATCGGGTGTATCCGTCGGCCTCGGGCGCGCATCAGGTCGTGGTGCAGAAGTGTGCGGGTGTGCAGAACGGGTCAAGCAAGAGCCTCGTGGTGGTGGACGACCGGCTGTATTACAAGTCGCGCATGGGCGTGTGCGTGTACGACGGGAGCCTGCCGCAGGAGATCGGCGGCTGCTTCGGCACGGTGCTGTATGCCAACGCGGCCGCGGGCGGTGTGCGCGGGAAATACTTCATCAGCATGGAGGATGCGGCGCACAGCTGGTCGCTGTTCGTCTACGACACGCGCAAGGGTCTGTGGCACCGGGAGGACAGCACGCACGCAAGCGAGTTTGCGCGGGTCGGCGACGAGCTGTATTTCCTTGAAAATGGAACGCTCAGGACCGTTTACGGCACAGCCGGGACGAAGGACGGGCCGGTCGGGTGGATGGCGGAGACGGGGATCATGACGTATGGCCTTGTCGGAAAGAAATACGTCTCGCGCATCAATCTGCGGATGCAGCTGCCGAAGGGGTCGAGCGTCGATTTCTGGGTGCAGTATGATTCGGACGGCGTGTGGCGGCACTGCGGGCACATTGAAGGCCGGGGGTTGCGGACGTTCCTGCTGCCGATCCGGCCCGCGCGGTGCGACCATCTGAAGTTCCGGCTGACGGGAAAGGGTGAGATGAAGCTGTTCAGTCTGGCGAGAGTGCTGGAAGGCGGAAGCGATGTATAACGCGTTCTGTAGGGGCCGATGCCCACATCGGCCCGGCAGAATGCACGTCCGAAACGAAAAACGCTGCGGCGAAATTGAAGGTTCCCAGTGGGCCGGTGTGGGCATCGGCCCCTACAACGTACGGAAGGAGGTGCAGAGGATATGGGAAGTTTAACGCTTGCATATCCGTCCATTGCGGGGAAGACGGCGCAGGAGCAGCTGGAGAGTATGCGGCGGTATCTGTGCGGGATGGCGGAGCAGCTGAATCTTGCCGACTGGTCGGCACGGGCGACGCTGACGGAGATCGCGCAGGCCATCGACGCGGACGGGCTTTCCGAGGAGGAAAAGAAGACGACGCTTTCCGGCTATGCGGCTTTAAAGTCCCTCATCATCAAGACGGCGGATTTTGCGGCGGCGAATTCGGAGGTCTGGTCGGCGAAGCTTGCGGGGAATTATGTCGCGGCGTCGGACTTCGGGACGTATCTGGAAAAGACGCAGCTGACGATCGAGGGCAATTCCGTCGGGATCAAACAGCTGTATGATTACACGGCGGGCGTGAACAACGCGTTTTCCGTGAATGCGCAGCAGTATATCAAGACGGGGCTGCTGTATTACAACGACGTGACGCCGGTGTACGGTGTGGGCGTGGGCAATATCGAGACGACCGTAACAGACGGCGGCGGAAGGATCGTCGACCGGACGAAAAACGAACTGCTGACCGTGACGCCGAAACGCATTTCCTTCTGGCAGGAGGGGATGGAGGTTGCGTATCTGTCGGAGAAGAAGCTGCATTTCCCGTCCGGAACACTGGAGGCGTACAACGCGAAGCTGACCGGGACGATCACGGCGGCGGCAGGCTCGGCCTTTGGGCCGTGGACGATCTCGGACGGGAGCATCTACCGCGTGGAAAACGCGTTCGGCAGCAGCGCGGGTATGTATTTCGGGACGGGCGGCCTCTCCGTATCAGACCGGTTTCAGGTGGACGCGAACGGATATCTGACGTGCTCGGGCGCGAGTATCTCCGGCGCGATCAGGGCGACGAGCCTGAATGTGACGGGCGCAAGCATCACGGGGCTTACGGTCGATGCGGCGAGTGTGACGGGTGATCTGTCCGCGTCGCGCATCAACGGCGGTATTCTGGATTTCAACAACTTCTCGGTCAATCACCTGTCGGCAAACGACATTACGACGGGGCTTTTATCGGCGGATTATATCAAGCTGGGCGGCGATATGGCGGTATACGATGCGCTGAACAGCGGTACTGTCGGCGGATGGCTCGGCTATACGACGGGCGCTTACGGCGGCGCGGGGATCCATATGCAAAGTGGGCTTGGCGAGGTCGTGGCGACGGCAAGCGGCGCGAAGCTCTGCTACGGCGGCAATACGCTCTCCGTCACGGAGGGCGGCGCGCAGACGAACTGCCGAACGGCGGTAGGCGGCGATCTGGTCGTGAGCGGCAGCACGGCGCCGTCTGTTGACGGCGCGGGATCGCTCGGGTTTTCCGATTACCGGTGGTCGGTCGTGTACGCGCAGACGGGCACGATCACTACATCTGATCGGGAGAAGAAGACGGACATTTCGTATGCGCTGGAACGCTATGACGCGCTGTTTGAGAAGCTGCGCCCGGCGAGCTACCGGCTGAAAAGCGGCACGTCCGGCAGGACGCACACGGGGCTTGTCGCGCAGGATGTGGAGCAGGCGCTGCGGGAGTGCGGATTGACGGGAAAGGACTTCGCGGCCTTTGTGAAAACGCCTGGAACGGACGGCGGCGCAGACTACGGCCTGCGCTATGAGGAGCTGATCGCCCTGTGTATCCGGCAGGTCCAGAGGCTGCGGGAAAGAGTGAGGAAATTGGAGGAAACGGCATGAGTAAGCTTTCGAATGCGATCGGTGCGCTGCGTATGGGGCTGGTGGAGGCGATCAACGCCTCCGGGCTCCCGCCGTGCGTCGTCGGAATGGTGCTCGATCAGGTGCGCGAGCAGGTGCGGCTGCTCGAGGCGCGGGAGGACGCGGAAACAGAGGAGAAAAAGGAGGAGGACAATGGCGCTTTACAGAGTGCAGGGTAACGGAAAGGCTCCGGCAGGGCTGCAGGCGGGCGACGAGGTCGTGACGGGCGGCGGCACGTACCGCATTCTCGGCGTAAACGCAGACGGCAGCTACCGCAGCTCGCTCAGCAACAAATATCAGACGATCTATAACTATCGCGGCAGCTACGGAACGGCTCCGGCCGGTCAGACGGACACAGTGCAGGTCAGAACGCCCGGCTATACGCCGTCCGGCGCGGCAAGCGAGGCGAAGGCGGCGCTGGACCGGGTGCTGTCGGAGAAGCCCGGCAGCTATACGTCCCGGTGGGACAGCGAGCTGGACGCGCTTTATGACCAGATCGCGAACCGGAAGGCGTTTTCCTACGATCTGGGGGCAGACCCGATGTACCGGCAGTACCGGGAGCAGTACCGGAGCGCGGGACGGCTGGCGATGGAAAACACGATGGGCGCGGCGGCGTCTCTCACGGGCGGCTACGGCTCAAGCTACAGCCAGCAGGCGGGGCAGCAGTCGTATAACGTGTATCTGCAGAAGCTCAACGAGGTCGTGCCGGAGCTTTATGCGCAGGCGCGCAGTCAGTATGACCGCGAGGGGTCGGCGCTTTCCGAGCGCTATGCGCGCATCAGCAGCCGTGAAAAGAGCGACTATGACCGCTACCGCGACCAGGTGTCGGATTATTACGCGGCACTGTCCGACGCGCGCGGCGCGTATCAGAGCGAGGCGCAGCGCAGCGAGAATCTGGCGCTGCAGTACGCAAAGCTGGCGAACGACAATTACTGGAATGAGCTGAACTATCGCTCCGACCGGGAGGATGCGGCGAACGCGCAGTACTGGAAGCAGCTTGCCTATGCGGACAAGCAGGCTGCGGCGGCAGAAAAGGCCGCGCAGGCCCGGCAGAAGGCGGCGCAGGCGGGCACGGCGAAGGACAAGCAGACAAAGCGCTCGTCTTCCCTTGCCAGAGGCAGAGGCGAAAAGCGCGGCAGAACGGCGCCCGGCACGGCGCGCCGCGATGAGATCAACTGAAAAGGCCGGAAGGAGGAGAACAGATGACAAAGCTTCCGGGCGCAAAGCCAAGCCCGCGCATTGCGGGCGGTGTGCTGCGCTGGTACGCGGGCGATACGTTTTCCGTGACGCTGGCGCTGGAGCTGCGCGATCAGGACGGCGATCCGGTCACGGTCGGCGCATCCGACAGTCTGACGGTCAGCTTTTTTGACGCGTCGCACGCGCCGGTGCATACGTTTCAGTTTGACCGCGTGACAGGCGGGCAGGCAACGCTGACGTTTGACGATACGGTCAGCGCAAAATTTCCGAAGGGTGCGTATTTCTATGACATTTTGTATACGCACGGCGACAAAACAACGCTTGCGCGGGACAACCGCGCGGCGGCAGAGTGAGGTGCGGATATGCGGGTAGAGATTCCGAATACAGTCACGGTAACGATTGGCGGACTGATCTCGAGAGGCGTGAAGGCGGCGGAGGTCACGGACGGGGGACGGCTCGTCTTCACGCTGACGGACGGCAGCACCGTCGATGTTGGAAGCGTCGTGGGGCCGCAGGGCGAGAAGGGCAGCACCGGCGCGCAGGGCCCGAAGGGCGATACCGGCGCGCAAGGCCCAAAAGGCGAGACGGGTGCACAGGGGCCAAAAGGCGAAACAGGCGCGCAAGGGCCAAAGGGTGAAACAGGCGCGCAGGGTGAGAAGGGCGACACCGGCGCACAGGGTCCGAAGGGCGACACCGGCGCACAGGGCCCAAAGGGCGACCCCGGCGAACGCGGCCCGAAGGGGGAAACCGGCGCACAGGGTCCGAAGGGCGAGACTGGCGCGGGCTTTCTCGTGAAGGGGTATTATGAGACGGCCTCCGCGCTGGAAGCGTCTGTGCAGGCGCCGATGGCGGGCGACGCTTACGGCGTCGGTACGTCGGAGCCGTATGACATTTATATTTTCGACGGCGTAACAGAGAGCTGGATCAACAATGGGCCGCTTCAGGGCGCAAGGGGCGAAAAGGGAGACAAGGGCGACCCCGGCGCGGACGGCGCGCCCGGAAAGGACGGCGCACAGGGGCCGGCGGGCGCGGACGGTACGCCGGGGCAGGATGGCACAACGTTCACGCCGTCTGTTTCTGCAGCCGGTGTTCTCAGCTGGACGAACGACGGCGGGAAGCAGAACCCGGCCAGCGTCAGCATCAGAGGCCCGGCGGGGACACCCGGGCAGGATGGGTCTGCCGGGCCGGCAGGTGCGGACGGTGCGCCGGGACAGGACGGCACGACCTTTACGCCCCATGTTTCCACAGCTGGTGTTCTCAGCTGGACGAACGACGGCGGAAAACAGAACCCGGCCAGCGTCAGCATCAAAGGCCCGGCGGGCGCAGCAGGCAAAGACCCGGAGCCGTTTTATGTGACCTGCACGCTGTCGGGGCAGGATGTGTACGACGAGGGTGCTACACATGATAAGTCATTCGCTGAGATCCTTGCCGCCCATCAGGCAGGGCGGCCATGCCGTGCAATTTTGACGCTGGCCGGGAGCACTGGTGATGATACCGTGCTGCTTCCGCTGGCGGAACTGAACGCGAACGCCACTGACGGGTATGTGAAATTTGCGCTGACAGAAATGACGCAGGGCGATACGCCGGAGGAGCTGAGGGTCTGCTACGCGTGGATCCATTCGACGGACGCTGCGGAGGGCTTCTGGGGTAGCAGATATACGCTGTCCGGCGATGAGACTTTCCTGCCGGATGTGACGGCCTCCGACAACGGGAAATTTTTGCGGGTGTCCAATGGCGCATGGGCGGCGGCGACGATCACGAACGCGAATGGAGGCAGCTTCTGATGGCGGAATTTTTGACATTTGACACCGACCTCACGGCGGTCGCGAACGCGATCAGAGCCAAGGGAGGCACGTCCGCGCAGCTGGTCTATCCGAACGGCTTCGTGTCGGCGATTCAGGCGATCCAGACCGGCATCACGCCGAAGCTGGTCGTGACCACCTCTGCCGGGGCGGCAGTCACGGCAGTGAAGGGCTCCAAAACGGTCACGGGAACTGCCGGGACAGACGGAGTGTGCACGCTGGAGCTGCCGGAGGCAGGCGTGTGGAGCGTTACGTCGGCGAAAAACGGGGTGAATGCCGCGCAGAGCATCGTGATCGGCACGCAGAGCATGAAAATGCCCCTGTATCTCGACAGCTTTGCCGACAATACATGGGAAGAGATCATCGCGGTGTGCAGGACCGGGATCGCCCCGGACAGCTGGGCCGTGGGCGACAGCAAGACCATGGACATCGGCGGGACGGCCTATCAGGTCGATATCATCGGCAAGAATCATGACGAGTATGCGGACGGCTCCGGCACGGCTCCGCTGACGTTCCAGCTGCATGATTGTTACAGCGAAGCAAAGCAGATGTACAGCACCAACCTGAGCGGTCTCGGCTGGAAGAACACCGATATGCGCCTGACCTATCTGCCTGCGATCCTGGAGCTGATGCCGGCGGAGGTGCAGAACGGCATTCGCGCGGTAAACAAGAAGACATCTGAGGGGGGCAACAGCACGACGATTGAGACAGTATCGGACACGCTGTTCCTGCTCAGCGAGGTGGAGATTTTCGGGACTGCAAGTTCTTCCGTAGCCGGGGAAGGAAGCCAGTACGACTATTACAAGGCAGGCAACCCGAAGATCAAGAAGAGAGAAGGCGTTGACGAGTTCTGGTGGGAACGGTCGTCAGCCAGCGGCGGTATGTTTTGCAGAGTCAGAGCAAACGGCCAGGCGGGCGCGTCCAATGCCTCAAACAGCCTCGGCGTAAGCTTTGCGTTCTGCTTCTGAAGGGAGGAAGCGTATGGAATATCTGAAGGTAAACGGAACGGAGTACCCCGCGCACTTCTGCGGAAAGCAGATCGACCGCGACTGGGATGGCCGCGCGTCGAAAACCGTCACGCTTGCCATGCCGTATGCACAGGCTGTGCAGCTGTTTGTGGATGGGCTGCGCTGGGGCATCGTCCGGCGTGAGGCCGGCGCAGATGACGCGGCGCAGGAGCAGGACTGCTCCGGCTACTGCGTCGCAGGCCCGATCACAGACAACCGGGACGGGACGCTCAGTATTAAAATGGGCAGCTATACGCAGCTGGAGCAGGCGCTGCGGGAGCTGGAGGAGGCGCTGGCATGACGAGACTGGAACGGGAACTGCTCACGCGGATTAAAGCGCGGCTGGACGCGCTGGACCCCGGCGCGGCAGAGAAGCTGGCGGTACTCCTGCCGGTGCTCAGGCGCTTTGCGCAGAGCTATGCGGCGCTCGGTGCGGCGGCGAAAAAGACGGTTGAAGCGCTGCTGCCGGAGCTGGCCGCGCTGCTGGAGGCGGCGGAAGGAGCGATGCAATGAGTGTGGAGCAGACGGGCGCATTCTTCGCGCTTGTAAGCGTGTGCAGCGGGCTTGGTTCCGTGCTGAGTCTGCTGCTGCTTCTGGCAAAGCCGGTGCGCGAGCGGCTGTTCGGCCTCAGCGCGATCCGGGAAGGGCAGCGCTGTATGCTGCGCGCGGATATGCTGGCGGCATATTATAAGCATAGGGAAGAAAAAACCATCCGGCAGTATGAATATGAGAGTTTTCTCTATGAATACAAGGCGTATAAGGCGCTGCACGGCAATTCGTTCATCGAGCGCATTGCCCGTGAGGTCGCCGAATGGGAGATCGTGACATAGGCACAGGTACAGGAAAGGAGCTTTGGAGGTATGGAACAGTTTTTGAAGCGCATCGAAAATCTACTGACGGTCAAGTCAATCGTGACGCTGGCGCTGACGGCGGTGTTCGCCTGTCAAGCGGTCAGGGGCGAGGTCAGCCAGGACTTTATGATGATCTATACGACGGTCATCGCGTTTTATTTCGGGACGCAGGCGCAGAAGCTGCAGAGCGGCGCGGAGACACGGCATGACGACGGCGCATCCGAGTAATTACACGAAGGGCCGCAGCGCACCCATCGAGTTTCTTGTGCTGCACTACACGGCCGGGCGCAACGACTCCGCCGCGGCGGGACTCAAATATTTTGAGTCCCCGCGCGGGGCCTCGGCCCACTATTTTGTCGACCGGAACGGCTGGCTGCAGTCGGTCAGCGACGAGGATACGGCATGGTCGGTCGGCACGGCGGGCGTTTATACGCAGAAGCACCCGCGCTGCCGCAACGGCAACTCGATCTCCATCGAGATGTGCTGCCGGTATGACGCGGGGCGCTACTGGCTGGAGGACGCGGTCGTGGCGAACGCGGCGCTGCTGACAAGAAGGCTGATGCGCAAGTACGGCATTCCGATCGAAAACGTGCTGCGGCATTATGACGTGGTCAGCAAGCGGTGCCCCGCAATGTGGGTGGACGACGAGAACGCGTGGCACGCGTTCAAACGGCAGGTCATGGAGGTGATGGAGATGACGAAGGAGGAGCTGCTTTCTCTGAAGGGAACGGGCGACCATCCGTCCGACTGGGCGCTGCAGGCGGCGCAGTGGGCCAAGGAGAACGGCATTTTTACCGGCGACAGCGCGGGCAACTTCGGCTGGCAGCAGCCGGTCACGCGCGAGGCCGTGGCGAAGCTGCTGTACGAATACGATCAGGCACGTAACGTTGACAGCGGCGCGGCGGACATGGTAAAATAAGCGGGAAGAAGGAACACGCGGAAAGGGGGGAGGCGGATGCTGGAGATTCTGCTGATCAGTGCGGGCGCGGTATTGGAGACGCTGTTCATCATGCGCTCTTATAAGCGGCGCGATGCGTCGTCTGTCGTGCTCAAGACCATGGCGTCGGTGGTGTTCGTGCTGCTGGGGCTGCTGGAGCTGCGGCGGATGGGGCCGAGTTTGTACGGATGGTATGTCGTGGCGGGACTGACACTCGGGATGCTGGGCGATCTGCTTCTGGCGCTGCGGTTTTTGTCGGAAAAGCTGCACCGGCTGTTCTTCGCTGCTGGCTCCGTGTCGTTTTTTCTGGGCCATATCGTGTATATTCTCGCGATCCTGGCGCTCTGCCCGGCGGCGTGGCTGTACGCGATCCCCATCGCGGTGGTGGCGCTGGGCGCGGCCTGCTTCTACGCATACGCCAAGGAGGTGCGCGCGGGCAAAATTACGCCGCTCGGCGTGCTTTATATCGGCGGCGTTTTGTTCATGACGGCCTGCGCGGCGACGGGCGCGTTTATCGAGTCCAACCGGGCGCTGTTCCTGTTCTTTGTCGGCGGCATCTGCTTCTCGACGAGCGATAATATGCTGGTCGTGCTCTCCTTCGGCAAAAACGACAGCCCCTACCGCAACGCGGTTCTGCACGTGCTGTACTATATGGCGCAGATCTTTATCGCGCTGACGATCAAGTTTGTGTAAAGCAGCGCATTCGAAGCAAGAAACGGGGCTGTTTCGCGGCAGCCCCGTTGACAGTCCGCCATGCCTGCGTATAATAAGCAAAGCATATTGCATGATGCACATCACGCAATATGCTTGACAGAAAAATAAAAACGCCAGACGCAGTGCGATCCGATCAGGCCGGTTTGCGCTGCGTCTGTTGTTTTCGGGCCGGAAGCGATTGCAGAAAGGTCTTGCCGCGCGTGCTGGCTGGGAAATCAGGTGCAGGGACCATGCAGATACGAAAAATATGTCTGACTGCAGCAGTGACTGCGATCATTCTGTCCGCTGCTGCGGCGATCTGCCGCAGCTCCGCGTAACGCTCCCGGTCATATTGGTCCTTCCTATATTGCAGCCCGGCCTGCGCGATATCGTCCGTGTGGGAAAAGGCGGTGATGAGCGGCTGCATAACGCCGAAGGACAGCACAATGACCGACAGGAACGTCTCAGCAGACAGCGTGCCGCGCATGGAGAGCAGGCACCCGACCGGCAGAATGCCGAGCAGCGTCGACGGCAGGATCGCCATGCCCGCGCCGGTGCGTGATGTCAGGGGCTATTGTGAATCTATGGGCGAGGATCTGGATGATTTCGAGTCCGATGTGGGCGCGAATTACAAGCTGCGCTATGAGGTGCAGGAAATCGATACGGCTTCCGAGCGCAAAATGAGCACCCTGACTCTGCTGCAGAGCGGCTGCTTTTTGACAGACTGACAAAAAATCGATGCAGAAAGGCGGATTTTTGGGGCGAATCTGCCATTGACATTTGCTGGCCCGCTGTATATAATGACCCCAGAAATCAGGGAAGGAGCCGACACGCGATGAAACAGTTGTTTACCACCGCTATGATGATGCCCATGTGCATGCGCTGCATGTGCATGTTTTCGCGTACTCAAAAATCGGCTCGCTTTGTTTCATAAATTTCCATATTGGCAGTCAAACCGCCAATGCCGGAGCTGAGAAACGATGTGAGTTTCCCGGCTCTTTTTATTTGTCTCAGAAAACCTATTAAAACACTGTGGAAGGGGATTTCCCATGATCGAGCTGAAACACCTCGGCAAAATCTATTCCTCGGCCTCCGGCAGCGTGGAAGCGCTGAAGGATGTGAACCTGACCATCGCGGACGGCGAGATCTTCGGTATCATCGGCCTGTCCGGCGCGGGCAAATCGACGCTGGTGCGCTGCATCAACCTGCTCGAACGTCCGACCTCCGGCGAGGTCTGGGTCGACGGGCAGAACCTGACGGCGCTCAGCGAGAAGGCGCTTTTACAGGTACGCCGGCAGATCGGCATGATCTTCCAGAGCTTCAACCTGCTTGAGCAGCGGTCGGTCCTGCGCAACGTCTGCTTCCCGCTTGAAATTTCCGGCACGCCGAAGGCGGAGGCAAAGAAGCGCGCGGAGGAGCTGCTGAAGGTCGTGGGCCTTGCCGACAAGGCCGCAAGCTTCCCCTCGCAGCTGTCCGGCGGACAGAAGCAGCGCGTGGCCATCGCCCGTGCGCTGGCGACCAATCCCCGGTACCTGCTGTGCGACGAGGCGACCAGCGCACTCGACCCCAACACGACGCGCTCCATTCTGGAGCTGCTGCGCGAGATCAACAAGACGCTCGGCGTGACGATCATTGTCATCACGCACGAGATGAAGGTCATCGACCAGATCTGCGACCGCGTGGCCGTCATCGATAAAAGCTGCATCGCCGAGGAGGGCCGCGTGGCGGACGTGTTCACGAACCCGAAGTCCGATATTGCGCGCGAGCTTGTGCTCCCGCAGGAGCGCCCGGTGCTCGATCCCACGACCGGCGGGCGGAAGCTCCGCCTGATCTTCAACGGCGAGGATACGCAGAAGCCTGTCATTTCCGAAATGATCCTGGCCTGCCGCGTGCCGGTGAACGTGCTGTTCGCCGATACGAAATCCGTCGAGGGCGCGGCCTACGGCCATATGATCCTCGAGCTGCCGAACGACGAGCACGACGCGGAAAAGGTCGTCAGCTGGCTGAAAAACAGCGGACTGACGTGGAAGGAGGAGCGGTAAATGGCTACCGAATATTTCGTAAAGCTCTGGGACAACAACATTATCCAGCTGGGCATCTGGCAGACGGTCTACATGACTGCGCTCACCACGATCTTCGCGTATCTCATCGGCCTGCCGCTGGGCGTCATTCTCTGGGCGACGGACAAGGACGGCCTGCACCCCAACAAGGGCGTCAACACCGTGCTCGGCTTCATCGTGAATTTCTTCCGCTCCATCCCGGCAGTCATTCTCATGGTTGCCATGATCCCGGCGGCGAAGCTGCTGCTCGGCACCTCGACCGGCAACGGCGCGGTCATCGTCACATTGATCATCGCCGCCGCGCCGTATGTGGCGCGCATGGTCGAGTCCTCTTTGAAGGAGGTTCCCGCAGGCGTGATCGAGGCCGCACAGGCCATGGGCTGCACGAACCTTCAGATCATCTGGCACGTGCTGCTGCCGGAGGCAAAGCCGTCGCTCATCTCCGGATGCGTCATTTCGACTGTTACCATTCTCAGCTATACGGCGCTGGCCGCGACGCTGGGCGGCACGGGCCTTGGGCAGATCGCCATCATCCACGGCCACCAGAGAAGTCAGAAGCTCGTCGTCTGGGTCTGCGTGCTGCTGATCGTCGTGATCGTCCAGCTCATCCAGATCGTGGGCACCACTGTCGTTCGGAAGACCGATAAGCGCGCCCGCTGAAAGGAGCGTCCCATGAGACTGATTTTTGAGCGGCTGCTCCGCATCAACTGGCGATGCGGCCGAATGTGACCGAAGCCGTCCGTATGCCAGAAACAAACCGATTTTCTCAAACTTTATAAAGGAGATTTTATCATGAAAAAGGTACTTGCAATCGTTCTTTCCGCTCTGCTGCTCGTCGCCGCGCTTGCCGGCTGCGCTTCCAAGAGCGAAACTGCTTCCAACGACAACACTGCTTCCGCCGATGCCGCCGCTTCCACCGACGGCAAGCTCGAAACGCTGAAGGTCGGCGCTTCCTCCACCCCGCACGCCGAGATCCTCGAGCAGGTCAAGGACGCGCTGGCTGCCGAGGGCTATGACCTCCAGATCGTGATCTATGACGACTATGTGCTGCCGAACCAGTCTCTGGCTGACGGCTCGCTCGACGCAAACTACTTCCAGCATACCCCGTATCTGAACAGCTTCAACGCCTCCAACGGTACCGATCTCGTCTCCGCAGCCAAGATCCACTATGAGCCGTTCGGCCTGTACGGCAACGGTGTTGCCTCTGTTGCGGACATTGCCGCCGACGCAACCATCCTGATCCCCGCCGACGACTCCAACGAGACGCGTGCTCTGCTCCTGCTGGCGCAGGAAGGCCTCATTGAGCTGCCCGCCGATGCTTCCGCCGAAAAGGGCGTGACCACGCTGGATATCGTCGACGCGAAGGGCCATGACGTGCAGCCGCTGCAGGCCGATACCGTCCCCGCACAGCTGGCGAACTCCAACCCCGGCACCGTGGCCGTCATCAACGGCAACTACGCCCTGCAGGCGGGTCTCCACGCCGCTGACGCGCTCGCGATCGAAGATGCCTCCGGCGACGCGGCCCAGACCTACGCCAACATCATCGCCTGCCGCGCAGGCGAAGAAAACAGCGCCAAGATCCAGGTACTTGTCAAGGCGCTCCAGTCCGACGCTGTGAAGGAATACATCGAAAAGACCTACAACGGCGCTGTTGTTGCGATCTTCTGATCCTAACGCATTTCCGCCCGGCTCCGATTTGGAGTCGGGCGGTTTCTCGTTTTGGGGCAGCGGTATCAACGGCCCTTGGAACAGGCGCGGCAAAGGTTGGCTCTATTCCAGCGCCTCGTACAGCGGGCGCAGCTCTTCGAGCTTGGTGAGACTGCAGGAGGCGTTCCATGCCATGAAGCCACTGGTCAGGCCCTCTTCCCGCAGTGCGCGGATCTGGTCGCCGATCTCCTGCACGCCGTATTCGTTATAGGGCGGCTGGATGGCGTTATAGGCCTGGATCCAGGTGCGGTCGACTGCGGGCGTAGGCGTTTCGGCCTGCCGCTTGGCGGCGGATTCGGCCCAGTCGAGCAGCGTCTCATACGGATGCTCCCACGGGCGGTAGGTCCCGTTGCGGGCAAAATGGTCGGGGTACGGCATACCGGAGATCACGTCGACGACATTGCTGATGGCTGGCCAGTACTGGCCGTAGGCCGTGACGTAGTTGCGGCTCGTTTCGCCGAAGACGTCCGCGCCGACGTAGACGCCGTATTCGTGCAGGATATCCGTGGCGTACATCAAAAAGCGCTGGATGGCCTGTGCCTTTGTCTCGCCGTATTCGTTGCGGAAGTCGATATCGCCGGAGGCCTCATATTGGTCGGTGTTGTCCGGGAAACGGACATAGTCGAACTGGATCTCGTTAAAACCCATGGTCTGCACTGCGTCGATAGCCAGCGCGACCTTATACTCCCAGACATAGCGGCAGAAGGCACTCGGCCAGTAGCTGGCTGCGACATACAGCGACTCGCCGGAGCCGTCGGCAATGGCGTACTCGGGATGATCCTGGCAGAAGAAGGAGTCGTTGAAGGTTGTCAGACGGCCGATCACATAGAATCCTGCGTCCTTGATTTTCTGAATGACTGCCTGATAATCTGCGACGGAGTTTTGGGCGTACTGATACGCCGTGGGGGAATATTCCTCGTACACAGGCGAATCGTAGCCGATGGACGTGCCATCCATGATGTTGACGACGAAGGCGTTGATCTTCGTCGATTTTGCGTATTCGATGTACTTGTCGATATCTTTTAAAATTGCCGGGTCGCAGGTAAGATAAATTGCGTAGCACGGGTTCGGCATTTTGTTGTCTTCAAAGCTTGCCTTCGTGCGTGGGAAATAATCAAGGCTTTCCGCGTCGCCGCCGCCCCACTTATCACCGCGTCCGGCGTGGATGGCGTAGACGCCGAAGCGGTCATAGACGTCGTTGGCCTCCTCCTGCACGGTTGAGACGTACTGGCCGCTGATGTAGCCTGTCTGGCCCTGATAGGAGACCTGATACAGATCGACGACGCCGTCGGTCGTGCCCTCGTAGCTCAGAACCTGCAGCTCCGTTCCCTTTTCGACCAGCGTGCCGAGCTCGAGCGTGTTTTTGTCCAGACGGAGGTTCTGCGGCGTGCGGACATAGACGACCTTCTCTGCGATCACGGCGGAGGGGTCCTGCGTCAGGTTTTCCTCGGAGACATAGCCGCAGTCCAGCGTGGAGAAATAGGTCAGATAGTACCGGACGCCGTCGCGCTCGACAGAGCGGTCGGTCGAATACGTGATCTGCATCCCGCGCGCGACCGTTCCGGCCTCGGAAAGCTCCTCGGTATAATACGGGACCTGCGTCGTGATGGCGCAGATAAAGCCCGACTCATAGCGCGGCGTCTCGCCCTGCGTCGTCTCCGGCGCAGACGCTTCCTTGGGCGCGGCCCCGGCGATCACGCAGACGAACAGGATCAGCGCGATCATAATCAGGACCGTGATCATCACGCCCCAGGTGTGCTCGCGCAAAAACCGCTTCAGCTGCGCCAGCCTCTTTGCGCGCAGCTTCTGCTTTGCCGTGGCGGGCATTCGCTTTGTTCTGCGTAGTTTCATATACACTCCCAAGCGTCCGCGCAGCGGCGGGCGCTGTTTATCAAGATAAGGGCATTATACTACATTTTGATCAGGATTTCTACCTTTTTTGGAATATCATCCCTGATCTAGCCTGAATTTTCCCGCTTATTTTGCGTTTTTCCTCCACTTTGCGAAAAATCTCTTTTTTCTTCGACACGCATATGATAGGATAAGAGGCAAGATATCCTGTTCAAAGTGAGGCCATATTTATGCTTGGAGTTCTTGTCAACGCGCTTGCCATTCTCGCCGGAGGCTCGGTCGGGCTGCTGGCAAAGAAGGGCATCCCGGAGAAAATCACAAACGCGATCATGACCGCGATCGCGCTCTGCGTGATCTATATCGGCGTCAGCGGGATGCTGAAGGGCGAAAATACGCTCGTGCTGATCGTGTCAATGGTGCTCGGCACCGCCGTGGGGACGCTTCTGGATCTCGACGGGCGCATTGAGCGCCTCGGCGGCAGGATCGAGCGCCGCTTCCAGCGCGGCGGGAAGCGGACCCCCATCGCCGAGGGCTTTGTGACGGCGTCGCTCCTGTTCTGCGTGGGCGCGATGGCGATCCTCGGCAGCTTCAACGCCGGTCTGAAGCAGGACTATGAGCTGCTGTTCACAAAATCCCTGCTCGACGGCATTTCGTCGTGTATGCTGTCCGTCTCGCTGGGGCTGGGCGTGCTGTTTTCCTCCGTGCCCGTGTTCGTGTATCAGGGGTTGCTTGCCCTTCTGGCGCACGTGATCGCGCCGCTGCTGTCCGACGCGGCCATCGCGGAGATCACGTGCTGCGGCTCGGTGATGATCCTTGCCATCGGCCTTAATATGCTGCACCTCACGAAGATCAAGACCGCCGACCTCCTGCCAGCCGTGCTGTTCGCGCCGGTACTCACATGGGCGTTCTCCTTCCTGCCGCTGTGACTCCGCAGCGGTCTGGTTCAGAAGCAACTGGCAGCAAAACCGCACGCACCCAAGCCGGACGCGCCTGGCTGCTGCTTCTCTTAAATGAGCTCCCGGCCATACCGGCGGTTCCCACGGTTTCCCTTGCAAACACTGGATTTTGTGGTATGATAAGAAAAAATAACATTGATGAGGTTTTTCTATGATCACCATTTCCAACCTTGCCATGCAGTTTGGCGGCTCTGTGCTGTTCAAGCAGGTCGATCTGCAGTTTACGCCCGGCAGCTGCTACGGCATTATCGGCGCCAACGGCGCGGGCAAATCGACGTTTTTGAAGCTCCTGTCCGGCGAACTGGAGCCGACATCCGGCGAAATTTTCATCAAGCCCGGCGCGCGGATGTCCGTTCTGAAGCAGGATCAGAACCAGTACGACGCGTATACCATTCTCGACACCGTCATCATGGGCAACCAGCACCTGTACGACGTGATGAAGGAGAAGGACGCGCTTTATGAAAAGCCCGATTTCTCCGAGGAGGACGGGATGCGTGCGAGCGAGCTTGAGGCGGAGTTTGCCGACATGGACGGCTGGGAGGCCGAGTCCGACGCGTCAAAGCTTTTGCAGGGCCTCGGCATCCCGGTGGAGCTGCACTATGATCTCATGGCCAACACCGACCCGCGTCTGAAGGTCAAGGTGCTGCTTGCGCAGGCGCTGTTCGGCAAGCCCGATATCGTCATGCTCGACGAGCCGACGAACAACCTTGATATCGAGGCCATCAACTGGCTCGAGGATTTTATTCTGGATTACGAGGACACCGGCCTTGTCATCGTCGTCAGCCACGACCGTCATTTCCTCAACACCGTCTGCACGCATATCGTCGATATCGACTACGGCAAGATCAAGATGTATGTCGGCAACTATGATTTCTGGTACGAATCCTCCCAGCTCATCCAGCAGCTCATCCGCAACAAGAATAAGCGTGCCGAGGAAAAAATCGCAGAGCTGCAGACCTTCATCGCCCGCTTTGCGGCCAACAAGGCCAAGAGCAAGCAGGCGACCTCCCGCCGCAGGCTGCTCGACAAGATGACCGTCGAGGAAATGCCTGCGTCCTCGCGCCGGTATCCGTTCGTGGGCTTTGAGCGCGAACGCGAGGTCGGCAAGGACATCCTGTTCGTGACGGATGTGTCCAAGACCATCGACGGCGTGAAGCTTCTGGATAAAGTCTCGTTCATTGTCAATAAGAATGATAAGATCGCCTTTGTCGGCGAAAACGAGCTGGCGCAGACGACGCTCTTTAAAATTCTCATGGGCGAGCTGGAGCCGGACGAGGGCAGCGTCAAATGGGGCCAGACCGTCACGACCAGCTATCTGCCGAAGGACAACACCGCCTATTTTGAGGGCTGCTCCGACTCGCTTGTCGACTGGATCCGGCAGTATTCGGCGAAAAAGGACGACGTGTACCTGCGCGGCTTCTTGGGCCGGATGCTGTTTTCCGGCGAAGAGGTCTTCAAGCCCGTGAATGTGCTGTCCGGCGGCGAAAAGGTCCGGTGCATGCTCTCGCGCATGATGCTCTCGGGCGCGAACGTGCTGCTGCTTGACCAGCCGACGAACCATCTGGACATGGAGGCCATTCAGGCCGTCAACAAGGGCCTGTGCGCCTTCCCCGGCAACATTCTCCTTGCCTCGCACGACCATGAGCTTTTGCAGACCACCTGCAACCGCGTCATCGAGTTCCAGCCCGACGGCACCATTATTGACCGCCTCTGCTCCTACGACGACTATGTCGCGTGGAAGCTGGCGAAGGAAGCATAATAAAAGAGGTTTTTATGGATATTCCGTATCAGGAGATCAACAGCAAAACCATCGACCGCTGGGTCGAGGAAGGCTGGGAATGGGGGAAGCCTGTTTCCCACGAGGAATATGAAAAGGCAAAGGCCGGTACGTGGGACGTCAAGCTGACTCCGGTCAAATTCGTCCCGCACAGCTGGCTCGGCGAGCTGAAAGGCAAGCGCGTGCTGGGGCTGGCCTCCGGCGGCGGGCAGCAGATGCCCATTTTCGCCGCGCTGGGGGCGCAGTGCACGGTACTGGACTATTCGCAGCGGCAGCTGGATTCCGAGAAAATGGTCGCGGAGCGGGAGGGCTATGACATTACCATCGTCCGCGCCGACATGACCAAGCGCCTGCCGTTTGACGAAAACAGCTTCGATCTGATCTTCCATCCCGTCTCCAACTGCTACGTCTACGCAGTGCTGCCCATCTGGCGCGAATGCGCACGGGTCTTAAATCCCGGCGGACGGCTGCTGGCCGGGCTTGACAACGGCCTGAACTTCGCCTTCGACGAGGACGAAACGCGGATCATCAACACGCTCCCGTTCAACCCGCTCGAGGATGAGGAGCAGATGCGGCAGCTGGAAAAGGACAAAAGCGGCGTTCAGTTTTCCCACACCGCGCACGAGCAGCTCACGGGCCAGCTCAAGGCGGGATTGCAGCTGCTGGACCTCTACGAGGACACCAACGGCTACGGCAATCTGCACGCGCACAACATCCCCACCTACTGGGCGACGCTTGCAAGAAAGGCATAAGGCAGCACCGCACAATTGCGTCGGCGCGCTTCGGCGCAGCTTTTCCGCCAATTTCGCGGTTTGAAGCGTTTGAAATACATACAGTATTCCCGCGCTTTTCAGACCTTGACTTGACGAAAAACTCTCACCGGATCAGCTTGCCGAATGGTGCGGTGCTGCCATAACATCATACAGGGGGAGGACGGCTTCGCCCTCCCTCCCTTGGTCATGTGCAGCTATGGCGGCTGAAAAAGCCTATACGGAGCGCCTCAGCATCTGCTGCGCACAGGCAAGCATCCAGAATACGCTGCCCGCGTAGATCAGAAGCTCCGGCAGCTGCGCGCCCGCAAGGCTGATTGCGCCGAACAGAACGCCCAGCAGCGAATAAAACGCCAGCCGGCGCCGTGCGCCCCGCTCAAAGCTGAACGCGCCCGCGTGATAGCTTGCCAGCATGAACGCGATCATGGCGAACAGCGAGAAGCAGTAGTCCAGAATCGCGGGATTGATCTCCCAGTGGCGGAAATCGCGGAAGAGCTTCGCAACATAGAACAGCACAACGAAGACGGAAAACGCCGCCGACGGCTTTTTTGCCTTCCACCGCAGCACGGCCCCCGCGCCGAGCGAAAGTCCGGCCAGCAGGCCGAGCAGGCTCACGAGCATCTGCGCAATAGAGCCCCGGAAGCTGAGCACGCAGCCCGCGATCAGCCCCAGCGCACCGAGCAGTGAAAACGTCAGATCCTGCCCGCTGGGCCGGTAGACGGCTTCATAGGCGGACTTCTTTTCCAGACTGACCGCAGCGAGCGCAAAGACGAAGACCATCAGGATGCTGAACGCGATCAGCGGGACGCTGCTGCCGCCGGACAGCTGCGTCATGCGAAAAAAGTAACCGGCGATGGCGGAAAGGATCGCGGCGTAGACGACGCCGATCATGCCGGATTTCTGCTTCATATCTCAAATACCCCCAAGCGAGCTTTATTTCATATAGTATAGCACACACGCGGGGGAAATGACACCCCGCAGACAGGAATTTGCGTTTTTTTCGCGCACAGTGCGCTTTTGCGCAGATCAGGGCGAAAAAAGAAGGAAAAAAACAAGAAATTCCGGGTCAAATACAGAAATACTCCTTGCAATTTCCGCCCGCGGATGCTATAATAAGACCATCTTGATAGTATTTTACTTGAGAGTGGGGAATTGCTCCCCACTCTTTCTTGCTGGTAAGGGGGATTTTTCATGAAGGTAACGGAGCAGGTAGCGCAGTTTGCAGAACCTGTCGTGCAGGCGCACGGCTGTACGCTCTGGGATGTGGAATATGTCCGCGAGGGCGGAGAATGGTTCCTGCGTCTGTACATCGACAAGGACGGCGGCGTGGATATCTCCGACTGCGAGGCCATTTCCCGCGCGCTCGATCCGATCCTCGATGAAAAGGACCCCGTGCCGGACAGCTACAATTTTGAGGTCTGCTCGGCAGGACTCGAACGGCAGCTGAAGCGCCCGTCCGATTTTGCACAGTTTATGGGCAGCTCCGTCTCGGTGAAGCTCTTCAAGCCCATAGGCGGCGCGAAGGAATTCATCGGGAAGCTCGCGGGCTATGCGGACGGCGCCGTGACCATCGACACCGCAGGAACCACATATACATTCCAGAAAAACGAGGTCGCGCAGGTGCGGCTTCACGTCGAGTTTTAAAGGGAGGAATTTAGAAAACTATGAATGCCGAAATTTTTGCAGCGCTTGCGCAGCTTGAAAAAGAACGCGGGATTCCGCAGAGCTACATGGTCGAGAAGATCACGCAGGCTCTCGTCGCTGCATACAAAAAGGACAAGGACGGCTACACCGACAACGTCTTCGTCGAGGTCAAGGACAACGATATGCATATGTACGTGCAGAAGGAGGTCGTCGACGACGTCATCACCCCCGCCACGGAAATTACGCTCGACGCGGCCCGCAGAATCAGCAAGACCGCGCAGCTGGGCGACCTCGTAAACGTCGACGTGCAGACAAAGGACTTCGGCCGCATCGCCGCACAGACGGCCAAGCAGGTCATCATCCAGGGCATCCGTGAGGCAGAGCGCGGCATGGTCTTCGACACCTTCTCATCCAAGGAGCATGAGATCCTCACCGGCACGGTGCTGCGCATCGAGCCTGCGACCAACGACATGACCATCCGCATCGGCGGCGGAAACGACAAGACCGACGCCATGCTCTCCGCATCCGAGCAGGTCCGCACGGAGTATTACCACGAGGGCGACCTCATCCGCGTCTATGTCGTGGAGGTCCGCCGCTCGACAAAAGGCCCGCAGGTCATTGTATCCCGGACGCACCCCGGCCTTGTCAAGCGCCTGTTTGAGCTTGAGGTTCCGGAGATCGCCTCCGGCCTCGTCGAGATCAAGTCCATCGCCCGCGAGGCAGGCTCCCGCACGAAGCTGGCCGTCTACGCCTCGCAGGACGGCATCGATCCGGTCGGCGCCTGCGTCGGCACGCGCGGCGCAAGAGTCGGCGCGGTCGTGAACGAGCTGCACGGCGAAAAGATGGACATCATCGTCTGGTCGGAGGACCCGGCCAAATTCGTCGCCGCGGCGCTCTCCCCGGCAGACGTCAAATCCGTGACGCTTCTGCCTGGCAGCGCGAAGGCCTGCCGCGTGATCGTCCCGGACGACCAGCTGTCGCTCGCCATCGGCAAGGAGGGCCAGAACGCCCGTCTCGCCGCCCGCCTGACCGGCTACAAGATCGACATCAAGCCCGCCTCGCAGGAGCAGGAGCTCGAAGCGATCGACGCGCAGCCGGACGAAGCGCCGGAAGACGCCGAGCCGCAGGCGTAAGCCTGCTTCTTGAAAAGGAGGCGCGCATATGCAGAAAAAAATTCCCATGCGCCAATGCGTTGGCTGCCGGGAAATGAAGGCGAAAAAAGAACTGGTCCGCGTGGTCAGAAGCCCGGAGGGGGAAATTTCCCTCGATTTCCGGGGCAAGGCTCCCGGCCGCGGCGCATATGTCTGCCCGCAGGCCGAATGCCTCAGGCGGGCGATCAAGTCCAGGGCGCTCGAGCGGGGGCTTGACTGCCAGATCCCGCAGGAGATCTACGATCAGCTCCTTTTGAGAATGGAGGCGGGCGATCATGACTGACCAGCAGCAAAAGGCGCTGCGCCTGCTGGGCCTTGCCCGCCGCGCACGGCTTCTGGAGATCGGCGAGGAGCCGGTCGGCATCGTCTGCCGCAGCGGCAAGGCGAAGCTTCTATTGGTAGCAAAGGACGCCGGCGACCATACCTTCCGCCGGGCACGCTCCTTTGTTTCGGGCAGCAAATGCCCGTATATCTGCGCGCCGTACACCAAAGACGAGCTGGGGAACGGACTGGGCTGCAATGCCTGCGCGCTGTGCGCGTTTACCGATCCCGCGTTTGCAAAATCGTTTCTTGAGGCACTGGGCGATCCGGGACATGATGAGATCCTGACCCAGCTGACCGTGCAGACGCAGCGCGTCCTGAAGCGCCGGCAGGAGGCGCAGGCGCACAGAAAGAATGTCAAAACAGGGAAGAAATAACTGGAGGTGGCTGTATTGAGTATTGAAGTGAAACAGAAGATCAAGGAAGTCGCGGACGATTTTGCGATGCCGGCCAAGAAGCTGATCGAGATCGTCGGGAAGTTCTATGAAAAGCCGAAAAGCAGCTCCCAGAATTTGACGGAAGACCAGCTGAACGTGATCGTCGACTATATCACGCAGCAGAACCAGATCGATTCGATCGAGCAGGTCTTTGCCGCAGCTGCGCAGAAGAAGGAAGCGCCCGCTCCCGCGCCCGCACAGCAGGCAAAGCCCGCCGCACCCGCGCAGACCGCGCAGGCCGGGAACCAGCCGCGTCCGCAGGGCGGTCAGAGCCAGCCGCGCCCGCAGCAGCAGGGGAATGCGCCGCGTCCGCAGCAGAACGGCCAGCGCCCGGCGCAGCCGCAGGGCGGCCAGAACCAGCCGCGCCCGCAGCAGACTGCTGCCCAGCCTGCCGCCAAGCAGCCGCAGCCTGAGCGCAAGCGCGAGCGCCGCGTCATCGACACCAGCGCCGTCACGGTCAATGCCGACCGCTATGACGACCGCGTCGATTCGCTCGTCTCCGACCGCGTGCAGAATTATTCCAGCGGCAAGCAGAAGATCGGCAGCAAGAATAAAAAGCAGCAGCAGGCCAAGCGCTTCGGCACAAAGTCCCGCTCCGAGGAGCAGGAGAAAATGCGCCGCCTCCAGCTTGAAATTGCCAAGAAGGCGCAGCTGGTCGTCAAGATCCCCGACGAGATCACCGTCGGCGAGCTGGCCTCCCGCATGAAAAAGACGGTGGCCGAGGTCATCAAGTGCCTGCTGAAAAACGGCGTCATGGCCACGGTCAACCAGACCATCGACTTTGACACGGCGGAGTTCGTCGCCACCGAGCTTGGCTGCAAGGTCGAGCACGAGGTCATCGTCACCATCGAAGAGCGTCTGTTCGACGACCATCAGGACACCGCAGACGAGCTTGTCACCCGTCCGCCGGTCGTGGTCGTCATGGGCCACGTCGACCACGGCAAGACGAGCCTGCTCGACTATATCCGCCACGCGAAGGTCGCGGCCGGAGAGGCTGGCGGCATCACGCAGCACATCGGCGCGTATACCGTTGAAATCAATGGCCAGCCCATCACCTTCCTCGACACGCCGGGCCATGCGGCCTTTACCGAGATGCGTGCGCGCGGCGCGATGTGCACCGATATTGCCATTCTTGTCGTCGCCGCTGACGACGGCATCATGCCGCAGACCATCGAGGCCATCAACCACGCCAAGGCGGCCAAGATCCCCATCATCGTGGCCGTCAACAAGATGGATAAGCACGGCGCGAACCCCGACCGTATCCTGACCCAGCTGACTGAGCACGGTCTGACCCCGGCCGAGTGGGGCGGCGAGACGGAAGTCTGCAAGATCTCCGCGAAGACCGGCATGGGCATCGACGAGCTGCTCGAGACCGTCATCCTGACGGCCGAGATGGAGGAGCTCAAGGCCAACCCGAACCGCGCGGGCAAGGGCTGCGTCCTCGAAGCGCGGCTCGACAAGAACCGCGGCCCGATCGCAACGCTGCTTGTCCAGAACGGCACGCTGCGTCAGTCCGACCTTATCATTGCGGGCACGGCTGTGGGCCGCGTGCGTGTCATGACGAACGACAAGGGCGCGCAGGTCAGGGAGGCAGGCCCGTCCGTTCCGGTCGAGATCACCGGCCTTGCCGAGGTCCCGTCTCCCGGCGACGAGTTCAGCGTCGTCTCCGACGAGCGCATGGCACGTCAGCTTGTCGAGCAGCGCAAGCAGAAGATCAAGGACGACGCCAACAAGCTCAACCAGAAGGTCACGCTCGAAAGCCTCTTCTCCAAGCTGCAGGAGGGCGAAATGAAGGAGCTGAACCTCATCGTCAAGGCGGACGTGCAGGGCTCTGCCGAGGCCGTCAAGGCGTCGCTCGAAAAGCTGTCGAACGACGAGGTGCGCGTGCGCGTCATTCATGCGGGTGTCGGCGCGATCAACGAATCCGATATTCTGCTGGCCTCTACGTCCAACGCCATCGTCATCGGCTTCAACGTCCGCCCGAACGAGCTGGCACAGGCCGCCGCGAAGCGTGACAAGGTCGATATGCGGATGTACCGCGTCATTTATGATGCCATCAACGAGATCACCGACGCCATGAAGGGTATGCTTGCGCCCAAGTTCCGCGAGGCCATCATCGGCCACGCCGAGGTCCGTCAGACCTATAAGGTCTCCGCCATCGGCACCATCGCGGGCTGCTACGTCAAGGACGGCAAGATCACGCGCGACGCGTCTGTCCGCGTTCTGCGCGACAATATCGTCATCCATGAGGGCAAGCTCGGCTCCCTGCAGCGCTTCAAGGACGCGGTCAAGGAGGTCGCGGCCGGTTACGAATGCGGTATGTCGATCGAGAAGTTCAACGACATTAAGGAAGGCGACATTTTTGAATGCTTCGTTATGGAGCAGATCAAGGAGTAAGGACGGTATGGTCAGCGCCGGAAAATCGGCGCTGGCCAACCTGATTGTTTACAAGGAGGTACTATGGCTTCCAACCGAATTGGCCGGATCAACGAGGAGATCCAGCGGGAGCTGGCGGAGCTGATCCGCTCGCTGAAGGACCCGCGGGTGCAGACCATGATCTCCATCACGCGCGTGGACACCACGCCCGATCTGCGCTACAGTAAAATTTATGTGAGTGTGCTGGAAGAGGCCCGGTCGCAGGACGCGCTGCGCGGCCTGAAGTCCGCGGGCGGCTGGCTGCGGCGCGAGCTTGGCAGCCGTCTGCAGCTGCGCTATACGCCGGAGCTTGTCTTCACGCTCGACGATTCGCTCAAATACGGCGCGCACATGTTCGATCTGCTCGAGAAGCTCGAACGGCAGGAGGCTGCGCGGGAGGCGGAGAAGGCCAATGACGAGGGCTGAATTCTGCGCGTTTGCGCGCGCACATGACAACGTTGTCATCCTGACCCACCGCCGCCCGGACGGCGACACCATCGGCAGCGCAGGCGCGCTGTGCCTCGGCCTGCGGCAGCTGGGCAAGACGGCGTTCGTCCTGACGAACGAGCAGTTCACGCCCCGCTTCGATCCGTTTCTGGACGGGCTTGTCTGCGAGGCGCTGCCCGCAGGCGCGACTGTCATTTCGGCGGATATCGCGTCCGAGGGCCTATTGTCCTTCGACGCGGTGCGCATGGGCCTCACGCCCGTCTGCGCGGTCGACCATCACGGCAGCAATTCTCTTGCCTGCCCGAAGCTCGTCGAGGCGGACAAGGCCGCCTGCGGCGAGATCATCCACGCGATCCTGCTGGAGCTTGGCGTGACCGTTACAAAACGGATCGCGGAGTGCCTGTATGTGGCGATCTCGACGGACACGGGCTGCTTCAAATTTTCCAACACCACGTCCAATACCCACCGCACGGCCGCTGCGCTGATCGAGGCGGGCGCAGACGTGTATCCCATCAACAAGCTCTTTTTCGATACCAAGAGCTTTTCCCGCCTCCGGATGGAGGCAAAGCTGACGGAGACGATGGAGTTTTACGCAGACGGAACGGTCGGCGTGTGCGTCATGCCCAAGCGTCTGCTTGCGGAATTCTCCGCCACGGAGGACGATCTGGACTCGATCTCCGGCTTTGCCCGCAGCATTGAGGGCGTGCGGATCGGCGTCATGATCCGCGAGGTCGAGGACGGCCTCGGCAAGATCAGCCTGCGCACCGAAGCGCCGTATGACGCGGCGCAGATCTGCGGTCTGCTCGGCGGCGGCGGCCATGCCGCTGCGGCGGGGGCCAGCGTCCCCGGCGGCGTCGAGGGCGCGAAAGCAGCTATTTTGCAGGCGCTGCGCGACAGCGGCGTGAAGCTTTGAGGAGAACCTATGGCAAACGGAATCCTTGTGATCGACAAGAGCGCCGGTTGGACGAGTCAGGATGTGGCGGCCAAGCTGCGCGGCGTATTTCATGAACGCCGCGTCGGCCACGGCGGCACGCTCGACCCGATGGCAACCGGCGTTCTGCCCATTTTTATCGGCCGCGCGACAAGAGCGGCAGAATTTCTGGAATCAGCGGAAAAGGAATACATCGCGGGCCTGCGCCTCGGAACTGTGACCGACACGCAGGACACGAGCGGGACTGTCCTCGAAACGCATCCCGTGACCGTCACGCGGGCGGATGTGCAGGCTACGCTCCAGCGCTTCCTCGGCCCGATCGAGCAGATCCCGCCCATGTATTCCGCCATTAAAATCGGCGGCCAGAAGCTTTATGAACTAGCCCGCAAGGGCAAGGAGATTGAGCGGAAGCCCCGCAGCATCACCATCCACGAGCTGGAGCTGCTGGAAGGGGAGGGGACGGAGTATGTTCTTCGTGTCCGCTGCTCCAAGGGGACGTATGTGCGCACACTCTGCCACGATCTGGGCAGCGCGCTTGGCTGCGGCGGCTGTATGTCGTCCCTGCGCCGGACACGGGCCGGAAGCTTTACGCTTTCGCAGGCCGTCACGATGCAGCAGGTGCTGAATTTTGCGGCAGAACACGATCCGCAGGAGCTTCTCATGCCCGTCGACGCGGTTTTTTCGGTACATCCGCCGCTCATCGTCACACTGGGACAGGCTGCAAAGCTCAAAAACGGCGCACAGGTCAGGGACTGGCAGTTCCGGCCCGGAACCTATCGCGTCTACGCCGAGGACGGCGAGTTTCTGCTGCTTGGCCGCGTGGAAAACGGGCTGCTTACCACCATCAAGAGCTTTTTCGAGGTGAACACACTTGCAACATGACCGCGTTCTGGCCCTCGGCTTTTTCGACGGCATCCACCTGGGCCATGCCGCGCTTCTGAATAAAACGCGCGAGCGTGCGCGGGAGCTTAGCCTTACCCCGGCGGCCATGAGCTTTGACACGCATCCGGATACGCTCGTGTTTGGAACGGCCGTGCCGCTTCTCAATACCATGGCCGAGCGTGAGCTTCTCATGCGCAGGCTCTGCGGCATTGAAGAGGTCATTTTCGCGCACTTTGACGAGGCGATGATGCATATGCCGTGGGAGGTCTTCATCGAGGACTATCTCGTCCGGCAGCTGCGCGCCCGCCATGTGGTCTGCGGGCACGATTTCCATTTCGGCGACCGGGGACAGGGGAATCCCGACCGGCTGCGCGAAAAATGCCGCGCGCTCGGCGTCGGCTGCGACGTGATCCCGGAAATTCAGCTGGACGGGCAGTGCGTCAGCTCAACGGCCATCCGCGCGCTTCTGCGTTCCGGCGATTGTAAAAGCGCCGCGCGTCTGCTCGGCCACGGCCAGCTTGTGACCGGCACCGTGCAGAAGGGTGCGGGCAGGGGAGCCGGGCTTGGCTTCCCAACGGCGAATCTGCCGTTTTCCCCGGACGTGCTCGTCCCCGCCTTCGGCGTCTACCGCGCGGAGGCGGAGCTTGACGGCAGGCGCTATCCCGCCTGCGTCAACATCGGCGTCCATCCGACGCTTGGCGCGCTGTCTGCGCCGGTGCTGGAGGCCAATCTGATCGGCTTCTCCGGCAATCTATATGGAAAGGAGCTTGCGGTCTGGCTGGAAGAACATCTGCGCGGCGAACTGCGGTTCGAGAGCCTCGAAGCGCTCCGCGCCCGCGTGCTGTACGACCGGCAGCTGGTCGCAGACTTTTATCAGACATGATTTTTGAACGCATCGGCGCTTCCCACCCGCTGTTTGAAGCGTCGTTCACCCTTTACGAAGCCAGCTTCCCGCCCAACGAGCGGCGCACGCGGGAAGACCACCTGCGCGCCTTGCAGGACGCAGACTTTTTCCCGCTTGGCGCAGTCGAGGACGGAAAGCTGCTGGCGGATGTGTTTTTATGGGAGACAGAGGACTTCTGCTATCTTGAGCATTTTGCCGTCCAGCCCGACCTGCGCGGTCATGGGACTGGCAGCACGATTCTCCGGCAGCTTTTGCAGCGGGAAAAGCCCCTGATTCTGGAGATCGAGCCGCCGGAGGATGAGATTACCTGCCGCCGCAAGCATTTTTACGAGCGAAACGGCCTGTGTGCGCAGCCGTATGGCCATGTGCAGCTTCCATTTCAGGGCGGCGGTCCCATTGTTCCGCTTGTCATCATGTCAAACCGGAATCTAAGCGCGCAGCAGTGCCGCGCATTTCAACAATATCTGCTGAACCGTGTCGTCCGGTACACGCGGTACCGGAAAACGCTTGACATGGCTGATATAATTGACATATAATACACATCGTATGATTGCCGGAGGGAGGTGTGTTCCATGGCGGAGGGCGTGAAGATCGCCGCGCGGAACCAGAAAGCGTTCCATGAATATTTCATCGATGAAAAATTCGAGGCCGGCATCGAACTCACCGGAACCGAGGTCAAATCCATCCGCCTCGGCACGCTCAGCCTGAAGGAAGCCTGGTGCCAGATCAAGGACGGGCAGCTTTTCATCCGGCAGATGCACATCGCGCCCTACGAGCAGGGCAATATCTTCAACAAGGATCCGCTTCGCCCGCGCAGGCTGCTCATGCACAAGCGTGAGATCATGCGGCTGTACGGCAAGGTGAAGCAGGACGGATATGCGCTGATCCCGCTGAGCGTTTATTTCCGCGGCAGTCTCGTCAAGGTCGAGGTTGCGCTTGCAAGGGGCAAAAAGCTCTACGACAAGCGTGACGACGCCGCAAAGAAGGACGCCAAGCGCCAGATCGACCGCGCAATGAAAGGACGGTAATCCCATGGAAAATCCCATTATGACCCTCACAATGGCAGACGGCAGCAAGATCGTCTGCGAGCTCTACCCCGACAAAGCGCCGCAGAGCGTCCGCAACATGATCTCCCTTGCCAACAAGGGCTTTTACGACGGCCTGATCTTCCACCGCGTTATTTCCGGCTTCATGATCCAAGGCGGCTGCCCCAAGGGCACCGGCACCGGTGGCCCCGGCTACTGCATCAAGGGCGAGTTCAAGCTCAACGGCGTGAAGAATAACCTCAGCCACAAGCGCGGTGTTCTTTCTATGGCCCGCGCGCAGGCAGCCAACTCCGCCGGCAGCCAGTTCTTCATCATGCATGAGGACGGCGAATTTCTGGACGGCCAGTATGCCGCGTTCGGCAAGGTGCTCGAGGGCATGGATGTCGTCGACAAGATCGCCGCTGTGAAGACCGACGGGAACGACCGCCCGCTCACCGAGCAGAAGATCGCCTCTATCCGCGTCGACACCAGGGGCGAGGAATACCCCGAGCCCGACAAACTCCGCGACCCCTACGGACGCGGATGACCGCAGCCGTCATTACCGGCGCGTCCGCCGGACTCGGCGCGGAGTTCACGCGTCAGCTTGTGCGGGAATTCCCGGAGATCGAGGAATTCTGGCTCATCGCCCGCCGCGTGGGCAAGCTCGAAGAGCTGGCCCAGCAGTTCCCGGAAAAGAAGTTCGTCTGCATGGGACTGAACCTGCTCGACCCCAAAAGCTTCCGCTATCTCGGCGAAAAGCTGGCCGAGCAGAAGGCCGATGTGCGCGTGCTCGTCAATAACGCTGGCTGCGGCACGACGGGCAATATCGGCTCAAGCGCGTCGCCGGCAGACGTCATGCGCGTGGTCGACCTCAATGTCCGCGCGCTGACCATGGTCACGCAGACAGTTATTCCATTTATGACGCGCGGCGCGAAGATCATCAACGTCTCGTCCATCGCGGCCTTCTGCCCCACGCCCCGCATGACGGTCTACAGCGCCTCCAAGGCGTATGTCTCCGCCTTTACCGGCGGCATCGCCGACGAGCTGCGCCCCAAGGGCATTTCCGTCACAGCCGTCTGCCCCGGCCCGATGAAGACTGAATTCTTCGACGCTGCGGGCGACCATGACCTGTTCGGCAATATTCCATGGTGTGACCCGGTAAAGGTCGTCGCCGGGACGATCCGGGCAGCAAAAAAGGGCCGGACGTTCTACACGCCGACGGCATTTAATAAATTCTATCGCTTCGTGGCAAAACTCCTGCCCATGAAGTGGATGATAAAAGCAACGAGAGTCTAATTTAGAGTTTTCCAGCGATCCGCAGCGGTTTTCCGCTGCCATATGGGGCTGCACTGGTTTCGACGGGGGCAGTGAGGCTGGATAAGCGGGCGGAGGCGCCTGGCCTCCATAAAACGGGCAATTTTTCTAAATTAACTGACAACACTTACGTTGCTCAGGCTGCCTAATTAGGCAGCCCGTCCTCCCCGGAAGGGCCACGAGCCGGGCTTGGGCGTGATCTAGTGGCGTCCGTGAACGCAGTAAGCTTTGCCTGCGTCATGCATCATGAAGCTACCAAGGCGCGGAGAGTGTCTGCTCCCGCCGCGCCGAGGGAATGTAAATAACAGACTGCGCCCGGAGAAAGTCCAGTCAAGTTGCTTTCGGACAGGGGTTCGATTCCCCTCAGCTCCACCAAAACAATATAATCCGAACCTTTTGCCGATTGGTCATGGGTTCGGATTTGTTGTTTCTGTTGAGGAAATTGAAGACTGGTAGCTTTGTCTCGATTCTTGACACAATGCTCAAGGTGTTCTTAGCATAAGACGATATGTGCTGCCCTTACTGACCTCATGGAAACAGAAAAAATCGCCCGGATCCATTGCGCTGCAATGGATCCGGGCGGTTCGTTTCCATGATTCATCCCTCTCGGATACCTACGGTCTACGCTCCCGCTTTCGTCATTATGTACTAACTCCACCCATTCCGTTTCGCCAAATCATCCATCGCAAAACAGAACCTCTCCCACCGTGTCAATGCTGTCTGCAACGGGTCGCCCTCGCGGATTCGCAGGGTGCGGCGGATTTCCTTGGGGATCACGACGCGGCCGAGGTCGTCGATGCGTCGGACAATGCCTGTTGCTTTCATAAATTGCTCCTCCAATGCCTTTCGTTTTGTGCTGGTTTCAAAGCTATTGTTTGCATACGCAGGAGAAATATGCAGGTAAGAAACACGACCGGTCACGCGAACCGGTCGTGTTTCGTTTATCGAAATTTTGTCGAAATATGGCGGGCGGCGTGGGTTATTTCGCGCCCTTCATCGTCAGGCTGATGCGGCCGCGCTTCTGGTCGACATCCAGAACGGCGACCTTGACGACATCGCCGACTGAGACGACCTCGGACGGGTGCTTGATGAATTTATTGCTGACCTGCGAGATATGCACAAGCCCGTCCTGATGGACGCCGATGTCGACGAACACGCCGAAATCGATGACGTTGCGCACCGTTCCACTGAGCACCATGCCGGGCTTCAGATCCTTCAGCTCCAGCACATCCGTGCGCAAAATCGGCGCGGGCAGCTCGTCGCGCGGGTCGCGGCCGGGCTTGACAAGCTCTTTTACGATATCCTGCAGCGTTGGCACGCCGACGCCGCATTCTGCCGCAGCCTTTTCTGCACCGTAGGCGCGGAGCTTGTCGGGAAGATTGGCCATTTCCGGCTTTCCGGCATTTTTGAGATCGATGTCCAGCAGCTCCGCCAGCTTCTTCGCCGCGTCGTAGCTCTCCGGATGCACGCCCGTGCGGTCGAGCACCTGCTTGCTTTCCGGCACACGCAAAAAGCCTGCGCACTGCTCAAACGCCTTCGGCCCCAGCTTCGGCACCTTTTTGATCTGTGCACGCGAGGTGAACGCGCCGTTTTCCTCGCGGTAGGCGACAATATTTTTCGCCGTCGTCGCATTGAGGCCCGCGACCTGCTTTAAAAGCGGCGCGGAGGCTGTGTTCAGATCGACGCCGACGGCGTTGACGCAGGCCTCGACCACGCCGCCCAGCGCGGCGTCCAGCTCCTTTTCCGGCATATCGTGCTGGTACTGCCCGACGCCGATGGCCTTCGGGTCGATCTTTACCAGCTCTGCCAGCGGGTCCTGCAATCTGCGTGCGATGGATACTGCCGAACGCAGGTTCACGTCATACTGCGGGAATTCCTCCGCCGCCAGCTTCGACGCGGAATAGACGGACGCGCCCGCCTCGTTGACGATCATATAGGAAACGCCGCCGCCAAGCTTATGGATCATCTCGACGGCCATGGCCTCCGTCTCGCGCGAGGCCGTGCCGTTGCCGATGGCAAGATGGCGCACATTATCCTTCTTGATGAGCTGAGAAAGCTTCGCGATCGCGTCCTGCTTCTGTTTTTCGCCGAACGTCGGATAGACGACCGTGGTGTCGAGCACCTTGCCCGTCTCGTCCACGACGGCGACCTTGCAGCCGTGGCTGTAGCCGGGGTCGAGGCCCATCGTGATCGCGCCTTTTACCGGCGGCTGCATGAGAAGCGGGCGCAGGTTGAGGGCGAAATTATGAATGGCCTGCTCGTTTGCCATGTCCGTCAGCGCCGTGCGCAGTTCGCGTTCCATGCTGGGCTCCAGCAGCCGGTCATAGCTGTCGTCGCAGACGGACTTGATAAATTCCATCGCCGGGCTGCCGGGCTTTACGACGCCGCGCCGGATGCATTGCAGCGCTTCGTCGCGGTCAACGGACAGGCTGACCTTCAAGGCCCCCTCGCGTTCGCCGCGGTTGAGTGCCAGAACCTGATGGCTTTGTAAACGGGAAATGGGCTGGGAAAACTCGAAATACTGCCGGTAGACGGCGGTTTTGTCGTCCTCCACGTCCTTTGCCGCTGCCGAACGCGCCGTGCCGCGCCGGTTCATAAGCGTGCGCAGGCTCTTGCGCACCTCCGCGTCGTCCGAAATGCGCTCGGCAAGAATATCCGACGCGCCCGCAAGCGCGTCCTCGATCGTCTCCACGCCCTTTTCAGGGTCAATGTATGCCTGCGCCAGCACCTCCGGCGCGTCCATTTTCAGCGTCTGCGCGAAAATTGCGTCCGCCAGCGGCTCGAGGCCCTTTTCCTTCGCGATGGTCGCGCGGGTGCGGCGCTTGGGCTTGTAGGGCCGGTAGAGGTCCTCGACCTCAGCCAGCGTCGCCGCCTCGTCGATGGCCTTCGCCAGCTCGTCCGTCAGCTTTTCCTGCGCGGCGATGGAGGACTTGACCTCCTCGCGCCGCTGGGCAAGATTGCGCAGATATTGGAGCCGTGTTTCGAGCGTCCGAAGCGCAGTGTCGTCCATTGCGCCGTGCTGCTCCTTGCGGTAGCGGGCGATGAACGGAATGGTGTTGCCTTCGTCCAGAAGGGCAATGACGTTTTCAATATATTCCTGCTTGCAGTTTAATTCCTGCGCCAGAATTTCCGATATAGACTGCATGGGTTACTCCTTACTGAAAAAATCTTTTTGTATTGTATCACAAATCATGCTACAATCAAACAAAAAACTGTGGGAGGCTCCCGATATGCCGATTCGCGCACTGCTCATGGACATTGACGATACGCTGTTTGACTTTCAGACCAGCTCCCGGAACGCGCTTTCCATCGCATTCCGCGCCTTCGGCCTGCCGTTCACGCCGGAGATGTGGGAGCGCTACCGCGCGCTCGACGCGGAGCTCTGGCAGCGCTTTGAGCGGGGCGAGATCACAAAAGAGGCACTCTATGTCGAACGCTTCCGCGTCTTTTTCGCGGAATACGGTCTGGAGGCCGACCCGGCGGCGTTTAACGCCGCATACTTCCGCGAATTGGGCGATCAGTGCAATTTCATGCCGCACTGCGAACAGGCGCTGCGGCAGCTGCACGCGCAGTACAAAATTTTTATCGTGACAAACGGCAACACGGAGATTCAGATGCGCCGCATCGCCGCCAGCGGCATGGCGCAGTATTTTGACCGCGTGTTCATCTCCGAGCAGATGGGCTGCAAGAAGCCTGACAAGCTGTTTTATGACAAGGTTTTCGCCGAGATCGGCGAGGACTACTGCGCGCAGTCCATCATGATCGGCGACAGCCTCTCAAGCGATATGCAGGGCGGCCGCAATGCCGGGATCCCGACCTGCCTCTATGGGCGGACGGAGCCGATCTCGCCGCTGTGCGACTATGCTGTGGCGGACCTGCTGGAGCTTCCGGCACTGCTTGCGCCGCTGTGACGAACCGGTGCGCGCAATCCGCATAAAATATTCCCATTTCCCAGATTTCTGCTTGCAAAACGCGGCGGAAGCCGGTAAAATAAATAGATATGAAAATTGTGAAATATGTGCGCTGAGCGCGTGCGGCGGAGGGCTTTTCTTATGCCGGCAGATATTCTGACCCGTATTCAAAACGAAATTCACGCCTTTTCCAAAGGCCAGAAAAAGATCGCGTCCTATATCCTGACCAACTATGACAAGGCGGCGTTTATGACGGCCAGCCGTCTCGGCAAGACCGTCGAGGTTTCGGAGTCGACTGTTGTGCGCTTCGCCGTGGAGCTGGGCTACGCGGGCTATCCGGAGATGCAGAAGACGCTGCAGGAGCTTGTCCGGAACAAGCTCACCAGCGTCCAGCGCATCGAGGTCGCCAGCGACCAGTTCGGCAATCAGGACGTCGTGTCCAGCGTTTTGCAGCGCGACGCCAACGCCATCCGCATGACGGCGGAGGCGCTGGACCGCGCGCAGATGACCCGTGCGGTCGGCGCGATTCTGCGTGCGCGGTGTATTTATATTGTAGGCGTGCGCTCGTCCGCGGCGCTGGCCAACTATCTGAATTTCTATTTCCGCAATATTTTTGAAAACGTGCGCCTTGTTTCCTCCACGGCCACCAGCGAAATGTTCGAGCAGCTTCTGCGCGTGGGACACGAAGACGTCGTCATCGGCATCAGCCTGCCGCGCTATTCCAGCCGGACAGTGAAGCTGCTGCAGTACGCACACGACTCCGGCGCGACCGTCGTGACCATCACGGACAAGCCGGAGGCCCCGGCGGGGAAGGTCGCCGACTATGTTCTGTGCGCCAAGAGCAACATGGTCTCGTTCGTCGACTCGCTCGTCGCGCCGATGAGCGTGGTCAACGCGCTGATCGTCTCCGTCGGCTTGCAGCAGGAGGACAGCGTGGCAAAAACCTATGAGGATCTGGAGCGGATTTGGGATGAATATGACGCCTTTGAGCGGGTCGAATAAAATTGTCGTTGTCGGCGGCGGCGCGGCGGGCATGATGGCCGCCGGTATGGCCGCGCAGGCGGGCGCGCAGGTGACGCTGCTGGAGCAGAACGGCCGGCTCGGCAAAAAGCTTCTCATCACCGGCAAGGGCCGCTGCAACGTCACGAACGATTGCCCGTGGCAGGATGTGCTGCAAAGCGTCCCGACGAACCCGCGCTTTCTCTACAGCGCCCTCGCGGGCTTTTCGCCCGCAGACGCAAAGAAATTCTTTGAAGACTACGGCTGTGCGCTCAAGACCGAGCGCGGCAACCGCGTTTTTCCTGTCTCTGACCGGTCGCAGTCCGTTCTGGATGCGCTCGAACGGTTCCTGCGTGCATACCATGTGCGCATCCTGCCGCGCAAAGCGGCGGAGATCGCCGTTTCCGATGGCCGCGTGACCGGCGTAAAAACGGCGGAGGGTCCCGTGCCCGCAGACTGTGTCATTCTTGCGACCGGCGGCCTGTCCTACCCCGCGACCGGCTCGACCGGCAGCGGCTACGCCATGGCGCAGGCGATCGGGCATACGATCATAGAGCCGACCGGTTCGCTCGTCCCGCTGGTCGAGAAGGGGCACGACTGCGCGAAAATGCAGGGGCTGGCCCTGAAAAACATTGCGGTCAAACTTGTAAACACGAAGGGAAAGACCGTCTATGAGGACTTTGGGGAATTGCTGTTTACCCATTTCGGCCTCTCCGGTCCTGTGATCCTCTCTGCCAGCGCGCATATGGCGCGCGGGGAGGCAGGCTATACGGTCAGGATCGACCTCAAGCCTGCATTGGACGAAAAAACGCTGGACGCGCGCATTCTGCGCGATTTTTCCGCCGCGCAGAACCGCGATTTTGAAAACAGCCTTTCGGCGCTTCTGCCGAGATCCATGATCCCGGTCGTCATTGCCCGCAGCGGCATCGACCCCATGCAGAAGGTCAACTCCATCACGAAGCAGCAGCGAAGAGCACTGCTTGAGACGATCAAATGCTTTTCTGTGCCCATTGCCTGCAAAGCGCCCGTCGAGGACGCCATTGTGACCTCCGGCGGCGTGAAGGTCTCCGAGGTCAACGCGAAGACGATGGAATCGAAGCTGGTGCAGGGACTGTATTTTGCGGGCGAGCTTCTGGACGTCGACGCCTATACGGGCGGCTTCAATCTCCAGATCGCTTGGGCGACGGGCCGTCTCGCGGGGCTGTCTGCCGCCGCGAAGGAATTCCAGAAACCGGAGGACGCGACATGAGCAAATTTGTTTCCATCGCCATCGACGGCCCGGCAGGAGCCGGGAAAAGCACCATGGCCAGAGCCTGCGCACAGGCGCTGGGCTATCTGTATGTCGACACCGGCGCGATCTACCGCACCGTCGGCTATTATATGCGCCTCATGGGCGTCGGCCCGAAGGACAAGGACGGCATTGCCCGCCTCATCGACGAGGTCAACATCGATATCCGCTATGAGGACGGCGTGCAGCATATGATCCTCAACGGCGTGGACGTGACAGGGGAGATCCGCACGCCCGAAATGTCCATGTACGCCTCCGGCGTGTCCGCGCAGCCGTGCGTGCGCGCGTTTCTGCTCGATATGCAGCGGCAGCTTGCCCGGACGCACAGCGTCGTCATGGATGGCCGCGATATCGGGACGGTCGTGCTGCCGAAGGCCGACGTGAAAATTTTCCTGACCGCCAGCGCCGAGGTGCGCGCGAAGCGCCGCTTTGACGAGCTGCAGCAGAAGGGCGACAAAACGCCCTACGCGCAGATCCTCGCTGAGACGAAGCAGCGCGACAAACAGGATTCCGAGCGCGCCATCGCGCCGTTAAAGCAGGCGGCGGACGCCGTGCTGCTCGATACCTCCGGCGATACGGTCGAGCAGTCGGTCAATGCCATTTTGGATATCGTCAGGAGGAAGCTCGGGTGAACTTCTGGTACCATCTGTGCTGGTGGCTGTGCCGCATCGGGCTGTTTTTCTGGCACCCGGTCTTTCATGTGACGGGCCGGGAGCAGATCCCGGCGGGCAGCTGCATTTTCTGCGCCAACCACTCCGGCATGGCAGACCCCATCTGGATTCTGCTTGCCCTGCCTGAAAAGAAAATGATCCGCATCATGGCCAAGCAGGAGCTGCGGCGTGTGCCGTTTATCGGCTGGGTCATGGAAAAATTCCGCGTGATCTTCGTCAACCGCGGCGCGCATGACATAGCGGCGTTCAGTCAGTGCGTCGACGCGCTGGCGCGTGAACAGGAGAAACTGCTCGTCTTTGTCGAGGGGACGCGCTGCAACCGGGAAAAGCACGTGCGCGCGAAAACGGGAGCCGTGCGCATGGCGGCGCAGGCCGGGGTCCCGGTCGTGCCGGTATTCGTCACGCGCAACAAAACGCCGTTCTGTCCGGTCAGCGTCGTGTTCGGCACGCCATACCGCGTCGGCGCGCTCGACCCGAACGACCACGACGCCTGCCAGCAGGCGTCCGACCGACTCCTGAAAACGATCTATGAACTGGGCGGTGACAGCTATGCAGATCAGATTGGCTGAAACGGCGGGCTTCTGCTTCGGTGTGGAGCGCGCCGTCGCCCTTGCCGAGCAGACGGCGCGCAGCTGCAAAAACGCGGTCACGCTTGGCCCCATTATCCACAACCGCCACGTCGTCGCGCGGTTTGAGCTGCTTGGCCTGCGCGAAATTTCAGCGGCAGACGAGGCGCAGCCCGGCCAGACCGTCGTCATCCGCGCGCACGGCATCCCCGTCGGGGAGCAGCGGACGCTGTCGGCCCGCGGCGCGGTGACGGTCGACGCGACCTGCCCGTTCGTAAAGAAGATCCACGTGATCGCGCAGAAGGCGGAGCGGGACGGGCGGAGCCTTCTGATCATCGGCACGCCCACCCACCCGGAGATCATTGCGATCGCAAGCTATTCCTCTGACGCGCACGTCTTCCAGAGCGCCGAAGCGCTCGAAACCTGGCTCACGGAGCGCCCAGAGCGGCGCGATTTGCCGTTTTGTCTGGTTTCACAGACGACAGGGACGCAAAAATTGTGGGAATCATGCCGGGAAATTGCAAAAAAAGTGTGTACAAATTGCGAAATATTTGATACAATATGCAGAGCTACGGAAATGCGGCAGGAAGAAGCAGCTTTTCTTTCAAAGAGTTGTGATGCGATGGTCGTTGTCGGGGACGCAAGAAGCTCCAATACGGGGCGGCTTGCCATGATCTGCAAGGAGAATTGCCCGAAGGTGGTGCTCGTCGATCATGCCGATGAATTAGATATGACCTTTTTTCATGGCGCAGCTACTGTGGGTATAACGGCGGGCGCATCGACGCCGCCGTGGATAATTAAGGAGGTAAACAACAAAATGAGCGAAGAACTGAAAGTTGAAACTGCACAGGAGGAGAATTTTGCCGAGCTTCTCGAGCAGTCCCTCAAAACTTTGAATAATGGAGATAAGGTAACTGGCACCGTCATGGCCATCGGTTCCACCGAGATCGAAGTCGACCTTGGCACGAAGCACACCGCCTACATCCCGCTGGAAGACTTCTCCGGCGATCCGTCCGTCAAGCCCGAGGACGTCGTGCACGTCGGCGACCAGATCGAAGCGATCGTCGTCCATGTCAACGACGGCGAAGGCGTCGTCCGCCTGTCCCGCAAGCGTCTCGAGGCCGGCAAGGCCTGGGAAGAGATCGAAGCGGCCGTTGAGGACAAGACCGTCGTCGAGGGCAATGTCACCGAAGAGAACAAGGGCGGCATCGTCGTCAACGTCAAGGGCATTCGCGTGTTCGTTCCCGCTTCCCAGTCCGGTGTTCCCAAGGGCGGCGATCTGAACGAGATGGTCGGAAAGACCGTCCAGCTGCGCATCACCGAGGTCAACCGTGCCCGCCGCCGCGTCGTCGGCTCCATCCGCTCCGTCGCCGCTGAGCAGCGCAAGGCCGCGCAGGAGAAGATCTGGAGCGAGATCGAGGTCGGCAAGCAGTACCACGGCACTGTCAAGTCCCTCACCAGCTACGGCGCGTTCGTCGATATCGGCGGCGTCGACGGCATGGTCCATGTCTCCGAGCTGAGCTGGAACCGCATCAAGAATCCGTCCGAGGTCGTCAAGGTCGGCGACGAGATCGATGTTTTCGTCATCGCGCTCGATCCCGAAAAGCGCAAGATCTCCCTCGGCTACAAGACCGAAGCGAACAACCCCTGGACGCTGTTCACCAACCAGTTCCAGGTCGGCGACGTCGTCAAGGTCAAGATCGTCAAGCTCATGACCTTCGGCGCATTCGCTGAGATCATTCCGGGCGTTGACGGCCTCATCCACATTTCCCAGATCGCGGATCGCCGCATCGGCAAGCCGGAGGACGTTCTGTCCGAGGGTCAGGAAGTCGACGCGAAGATCATCGACATCGATCAGGAGCACAAGCGCATTTCCCTGTCCATCCGCGCCCTGCTGGCTCCCGCCGCAGAGGACGAAGAGGACGCCGAGTAATTCTCACCGATTCAAGCAGGCTGCCGTTTCCGGCAGTCTGCTTTTTGTCGTATAAAACTTCATGCGTGAGCACTGCACCACGAAAATGCGCAAATGCCGGTGCATGAAGTTTTTGTGCATCACTTCCGGTTGCCCCGCAGGGGCGAGGAAATGGCACATTTCTTATTTTTGCTATGCTTTTGCATAGGGTGTATCTGAAAACTCCCAACGCACCCGGACAGCGGGCCTTTTTGCGGTGCGCCGCGTCATTTTTCCTTGAAATACGTCAGTATTCCTGCGAAAAAATGTCTTGCGCAACGCAAAAATCCCTCGCTGCCGGTCACATCATGAGTTTTCAGATACACCCTAGCAAAAAACGGCAGAAAGCACTTGCGGCTTTCTGCCGGTTGACGTGAACCCTGCCTTGCACACACAGCTCACAGCTCATACATACGGATGATCGTTTCCGCGATCTCGCGTTTTTTGACGCAGCGGTCCATTGCGGCCTTTTCAATCCAGCGGTGCGCGTCCTGCTCCGTCATGCCGAGCTGACGCATGAGCAGGCCCTTTGCCTTCTGGATGCGCTTGAGATCCTGCAGCTGTGAGCGCAGCTGGTCGGTCTGGGCCTGCATGGTCTGCATACTTTTTTTCAGCAGCAGCAGATTGCGCAGCGTCTGGGTCAGAACCGCCTGCTCCATCGGCCACGTCATGACGCACACGCCATGCTTCTGCAGCGTGCGCCAGGCCGCGCCGTATGCCTCCTGCCGCACCAGCAGCAGGAAGACGGCCTCCGCCGTTTCCGCCAGCTCGGCGCAGCGGTGCAGTGCCTGCGCATCCGGCGCGTCGGACTGCAGGACGATCAGCGTCGGGCGCAGACGTTCCAATGCGGTGCCTGCCTCGTCCAGCCCGGATATCGTCTGAAGCTGCACGTCCGGCTGCGCGGCTGTGAACGCTGACAGGGCCGCCGGCTCCGCCGCTGTGCCGCGCACCAGGAGGATCGTATTTTTTGCCTGCTCCACGTTCTCAGCCCCCTTCTGCTGCATATGATATTCTATTTTATGCAGCCGTCCTGTTTCTGTCAATCCATTTCTCTGGCTGAACGCTGCAATAAGAAAAACAGATACCGGTTTTTTCCGCATGGGGCTTGACATTTGCCCGCTGCGCGCGTATAATTCGCTCAAACAAACGGCTCGGAGGATTTCTTCCGGCTCACATGGAAACGGTAAACGGCAAAGGCGTCGTACAGCTTCGGTTCTGTGCGTGCCTTTGCCGCTTTTTTGAGAAAAGTGAGGGATTTTTTATGCAGACGGTATCGGATTTCTTTGGTTGTCACGTATTCAGCGAATCGGTTATGAAGCAGAAGCTGCCGAAGGACGTATTCAAGGACGTCTACGCGGCTATCCACGAGGGCAAGCGGCTCGATCTGGCTGCGGCCAACGTTGTGGCCAATTCCATGAAGGACTGGGCCATCGAGCTTGGCGCGACGCACTTTACCCACTGGTTCCAACCCATGACCGGCATCACGGCGGAGAAGCACGACTCGTTCATCTCGCCCACCGCAGGCGGCGGCGTTATCATGGAGTTTTCCGGCAAGGAGCTGATTCAGGGCGAGCCGGACGCGTCCAGCTTCCCCTCCGGCGGTCTGCGCGCCACGTTTGAGGCCAGAGGCTACACCGCATGGGACCCGACGTCCTTCGCGTTCATCAAGGATCATGTGCTCTATATCCCGACCGCGTTCTGTTCCTACGGCGGCGAGGCGCTCGACAAGAAAACCCCGCTGCTGCGCTCCATGCAGGCCATCAACAAGCAGGGCCTGCGCATTCTGAAGCTCTTCGGCCACACCTCCGTCAGGGCTGTGCGCACGACGGTCGGCCCGGAGCAGGAATATTTCCTCATCGACGAGGCGCTTTACAATAAGCGCAAGGACCTGCTCTACACGGGCCGCACGCTCTTCGGCGCGAAGCCGCCGAAGGGGCAGGAGCTGGACGACCATTATTTCGGCACCATCAAGCCGCGCGTGGCCGCGTTCATGCAGGATCTGGACAAGGAACTCTGGGAGCTCGGCGTTCTGGCCAAGACCGAGCACAATGAGGTCGCCCCTGCGCAGCATGAGCTTGCGCCGGTTTTCACGACCACCAATATTTCCGCCGACCACAACCAGCTGACCATGGAGCTGCTGCAGAAGATCGCCCGCAAGCACGGCATGGTCTGTCTGCTGCACGAAAAGCCCTTTGCGGGCGTCAACGGCTCCGGCAAGCACAACAACTGGTCGATCTCGACCGACACAGGCGTCAACCTGCTCGAACCCGGCGAAACGCCGAGTGAGAACGCGCAGTTCCTGCTGTTCCTGTGCGCCGTTATTCAGGCCGTTGACGATTATCAGGACCTGCTGCGCATTTCCGTGGCCTCTGCGGGCAACGACCACCGGCTGGGCGCGAACGAAGCGCCGCCCGCCGTCGTATCCATGTTCCTCGGCACGGAGCTGACGGAGATTCTGGACGCGATCGAATCCGACACGGCCTATGACGCGAAGGAGAAGGAGCTTCTGAAGATCGGCGTCCACGTCCTGCCGAAATTCCCGAAGGACACGACCGACCGCAACCGCACCTCGCCATTTGCCTTTACCGGCAACAAGTTTGAGTTCCGTATGCTCGGCTCCGCCGCGTCCATTTCCGACGCGAACGTCGTTCTGAACACCGCTGTTGCAGAGTCTCTGCGGCAGTACGCCGACAAGCTTGAGGGCGCGGAGGACTTCGAAACTGCCCTGCACGATCTCATCCGCGACACCATCCGCGCGCACAAGCGCATCATCTTCAACGGCAACGGCTACGATGCAAGCTGGCTGGAGGAGGCCGAGAAGCGCGGCCTGCTGAATCTCAAGACCACGCCCGCCTGCGCGCCGTATCTGATGAAGGAAAAGAATGTGCGCCTGTTTGCAGACCATAAGATCTACAGCGAGACGGAGCTGCACGCGAGATATGAAATTCTGCTGGAAAACTACAGCAAGGTGCTGCGCATTGAGGCGCTGACCATGCTCGACATGGTGCAGACCGACATCCTGCCCGCCGTTTCGGACTACACGGCAAAGCTCGTCCGGACGGCAGCGGAGAAAAAGAGCCTGCTCGGCGACGCGGCAGGCGGCTATGAATATAAGACGGCCGCACGTCTGTCGGCACTGACCGAGACGGCCAGCGAGGACGCCGCGAAGCTCTCCGACGCGCTCCTGCAGGCAGGCGAGCTGCCCAGCGCACAGGAGGCTGCCGATTTCTATCAGGCAGAGGTCTTCAAGGACATGGCTGAGCTGCGCCTGGCTGTGGACGAGATGGAGACGCTTACCTCCCGCGCCTGCTGGCCGTACCCGACCTACGGTGAGCTGCTGTTCAGCGTCCGCTGAACGCCTCCGTGCGATCTGCGCACATCTAAAACCTATGCCCGTTTCATGATTCCTCTTTTCATTTGTGTTGACGGCGGCCCGCAGGAAATCCTGCGGGCCGCCGCCTGTTCCGGAAAAGTTCCTATTTTCCGGGAAGCATCGGCGCGGCAGTCTTCAGCTGATGATGCGCCCCAGCGGCTGCGCCTTTATATGCACGAAGGCCGGAACCCGATGGTTCCGGCCTTTTGATGCGCCTGTATCGTCTTCAATGAACTCAGGATTCCGTTTCCGGTTCTACATACTTGGGGTTGTAATTGATGAGAATGCCGATGTCCTGCAGCTGCTTGACCTCGTCGGCGTTCACAGGATTGTCCCATAGGTTCATCCGCACGAGCATGATGCACGATTCCAACTTCGAGATCGATTTGATCCGGTTATAATCAGCGTCGATGAAGTTGACGGCGAGGTTCCCCTCCAATCCGGCCAGACTTTCGATCTGGTTGTGGCTGATGTCGACGTGCCAGAGCGGCGTATCCGCGTCGAACTGCGGAAGCTCCGTGATCTGGTTGCTGCTCACATTGAGGTCGACCAGCTGCTTGAAGCCGGACACGACGGAGATATCGGAAATGCTGTTGCCGCTGAGATCGAGCGTTTCGAGCGCCGTGCAGCCGGCCAGCGCGGAAATGTCCGTGATCTGGTTGCCGGGCAGAACGAGCGTTTTGAGCTTCGTATGATCGGCAAGGCCCGCAATACGCGTGATCGCGCACTGCCCGGCGTAGAGCGTTTCCAGCTCCGTGCAGTTTTTGAGATTGTTGAGTGAGGTGACGGGATTGTTGGTCAGATTCAGCTCCCTGAGCGCCAGCAGCCCGGAAAGCGCCGTCAGATCGGAGACGGTGTTGTTGGACAGATCGAGCGTTTCCAGCTTTTGCAGGCTGATGAGCGCGTCGATCTCCGCCACGGCGCAGCCGGACAGATTCAGGCTCGTCAGCTCCGGCAGCGTTACAATGGTGTTCATGGCGGCAGTCGAGAGCGTGCAGCCGGACAGATCGAGCGACTGCAGCAGCGGCAGCCGGGACAGGACGGACAGATCGAGCGACGCGCCGTGGTGCAGGGACAAGGAGCGCAGGCCGGTGAAGTAGGAGAGATCGTCCAGCGAGGCGACCGTATCGGGGAGATCCAATTCCTCAACGGCCCAGAGTTCGTCGGACATAATGGCGCTGCCGGCCGTCTTGCCGAGCAGTTCACGCACATAGGCATCCATCCCGGCGTCGGCAAGCTTCACTTCCTCGACGACGTTGCCGACGGTATAGCCCGCGTAGACTGCATCGCTTACAAGGCCGTTTTCCGCCACGCTCAGCGCGACGATCTTGCTTTCACCGGCTTCCAGAGAAATGGGGCCGGTATAGATGTCCTGCGCCGAGGCGGGGAAATCGCTGTTGCACACGGCGTAGACCGTGCCCGACGAGCCGGTGACGGTCACATCGATGTATTCGGAGTAATTGCCGCTTTCCGGCTCGATGACGGGCGCGGCGGGGCGCAGCGCGTCGATCTGTGTGCGGACGGCGTCGTTTGTAATGCGGCTGAGCATTGTCTCCGCGTCAAGCAGCTTGTCCTGCTCCACATACGTCCCGGATAGCGCGACATAGAGGGAAACAGAATCCGGGATCTGTGTAATGGCGCTGACAAGGGTGTATTCGGCCTTTGTGTAGTTGCCGCTCTTTTTATAGGCGTCGGCCAGCCGGATGGCAAGCTCCGCGTCCTTCGGCGCGAAGCGCATGGCCGCTTTGTAGAACGCGACCGCGCGGGAATAGCGCCCGGCCTCATAGAAATGCTCACCCCAGTAGACGAAGATGCTTTCGGTCACATCGCGGCGTGCGATCAGGAAAAACCAGCACGCGCCGATGACGATGGCAAGGATCAGGATGATCGGGAGAATGATTTTCAAAGTGTGCTTCATATATAAGCTCCAATCCGTATGCAGCAGAAATTTCGAATGTTTTTATACATTATACGTCCCATCGGAATTCGTGTCAAGATTTGCGATTATGTCAATCAGAATACCGCCCATTCACGCGGCATAGACTTGTCCGAAAGGACGGTGCTTGAAATGTCGGTGATCACAAAGGCGGGGCTGCTGGCGCTGGCAGCGGTACTGCTGCTGCCGTCGGCGCAGACAACGCAGGCTGCGCAGCCGGAGCCATTGATCGTAATCGTGCAGAAGCGGCAGGACGCGCAGGAGCGGACGCTCCGCGTCCTGCGGGACGGAAGCGTGGAGGAGGCTGCACTGGATACCTATCTGGCGCAGGTCGTGCTGTCGGAAATGCCCGCCTCGTTCGCGCCGGAGGCACTCAAGGCGCAGGCGGTGGCAGCGCGCACGTTCGCCTGCCGGCAGACGGCGGGCGGCAAGCACGAAAACGCGGACGTGTGCGCGCAGAGCGCCTGCTGCCAGGCGTGCCTGACGGTCGAGGACCTGCGCGCGCGGTATGGAGACGGCTTTGAGGCTGCGTGGGACAAGGCGCTTGCCGCCGTGCGGGAAACGCAGAACGAGGTGCTGACATACGAGGGCGCGCTGATCGACGCGGTCTATTTTTCCTGCTCCGGCGGCTCGACGGAGGACGCGGCTGCTGTCTGGGGAACGGACGTGCCGTATCTGCGGGCGGTCGAAAGCCCCGGCGAGCAGGACGCGGCCAAATATGAAAGCCGGGTCTGTGTGACAGCGGAGACATTTGCCGAGACGCTCCGCGCGCTCGACGCGTCGGCGCAGCTTTCCGGCGACCCCAGCGGCTGGGTGCAGTCCGTCACGCGCACGCCGGGCGGCGGCGTCGACACGCTCACAGCGGGAGACCGGTCATTCTCCGGCGTTCAGCTGCGAAAGGCCTTCGGGCTGAACTCCACGCGCTTTACGCTTCTGTACGAGGATGGCGCGTTCAGCTTCGACGTCCTCGGCTACGGCCACCGCGTCGGCATGAGCCAATACGGCGCAGACGCCATCGCCCGCCTCGGCTTCGATTATAAGACCATCCTGCGGTTCTATTACCGCGGCGCGTCCATAGAAAGCATGCAGACGAACTTTAAGCGGCAGAGCCGCACTGGCAACGCTCCTTCGCCGCAAGCAGGTGAATCCGCATAAACGCAATATGTTCGGCCAGCAGCCTCGCGCTGCTGGCCGTTTTTGCGTATGAGGGGGGCGCTAAGGAAGTAGGCTGAGGGAAGCCTTTCAGATATCAGCGGGTCGGCGCAGGCGCCTCCGCGCCGTACTGACGGGTGCAGAGGTTCCAGTATGCGCCTCGTTTCTCCATCAGGTGTTCGTGCGTACCGCGCTCGACGATCCGGCCATGCTGTAAAACGCAGATCTCCGCGCAGCTCCGCACGGCAGCGAGCCGGTGCGAGATCATGAGACAGGCCATATCACGGCTGAATGTGTGCAGGGCATCGCTGATCGCAGCCTCTGTCTGCGCGTCGAGACTGCTTGTTGCCTCGTCGAGGATCAGAAGCTGCGGCGCGCGCAGAAGCGCGCGGGCGATGGCGAGTCGCTGCCGCTGCCCACCGGACAGATTCGCGCCGTTTTCGTCGAGCGGCGTTTCATAGCCCAGCGGCAGCTGCTCGATGAAGTCCGCCGCCCGGCTGAGGCGGCAGACGCGGCAGAGCTCGTCGTCGGATACGCCGTCCAGACCCAGCGTCAGATTGTTCCGGATGGTATCGGCGAACAGGCAGGCGTCCTGCCCGACATAGGCGACGTTCCGCCTGAGCGCGGAAAGAGAAAACTGCGGCAGCGCCTCGCCGCCTGCCAGAATCGCGCCGTTTTCCGGCTCATAGAACCGCAGCAGCAGCCGCGCCAGCGTCGTTTTGCCGCTGCCGCTCTCGCCGACGACTGCAAGCGTCTGCCCGCGCCGGATATCCAGACAGATATGATCGAGCAGAAGTTCCCGCGTTCCGTACCGGAAGCAGACGTCCCGGAACGACCAGCATTCGACACGCGGCGGCAGCGCCTGCTGCGCGCCGGTGTCCTCGCAGTGCAGATCAAGGACGTCATTGAGCCGGTCTGCGGCGGCGATCGCGGCCTGGATCGCGGATTGCAGGCCGGTCAGATCCTTGACCGGCTCTGTAAAATATCCGAGCAGCGCGTAAAAGGTCATAAGCGACCCGACGCCGATTACGCCCTGCTCCGTCAGGGAAAAGCCGGCCCATAAAACGAGCAGCGTACCGAGCAGCTCGATCGCGCCGGAAAGAGAGTCCTGCGCCGCGCTGACCAGATTGTTCCGGAAAACCGCGCCGGAGAAAGCCTGCGCGCGATCTTCGGCGCGCGCGGCTGCCTGCGGCTCAGCGCAGGCGGCCTTGAGCGTTTCGGCGCCGTCGACGGTTTCCTTGAAATATGCCTGCATGCGCGCGTTGCTTGCCATCGCGGCCTGATTGCTCCTTGCAATCGGACGCCGGAAGCATAGCACGGCGACGGCATACGCGGCTGCCATCCCGGCGGCAAACCAGAAGAGCTTTGCGTTTACCGTGTACAGGGCGGCTCCGGCCATCAGAAAGGCTGCCGTATCGAGGATCAGCGTCAGCACCGCGGAGGAGATCGCCAGACGGATATTGGATGCGTCGGAAAGACGGGTCAGATATTCGCCGGTCTGCCGCATGGCGAGCGCCTGTATGGGAAGGCCGAGCAGGTGGTTATAATAGGTAAGCGTCAGCCGCAGATCAATCCGCTTTGCGGCCAGAGACAGCAGAAAGCTGCGCAGGAAGTGAAACAGCGCCTGCGCCGCATATAAAACTGCCAGACCCATAAACACAGCATGGATCGAACCGGCCCGCTGCAAAAGCGCGGCAAGCGTACCTCCGGCGGCTTCTGCGTGTGAGGCTTCGGCCTCCGCGCCCGGCAGCACGTCGATCACAAGCTCAAAGACAAAGGTTCCGGCGACGCTGATGGCCGTGATGAGCAGGGACAAAAGAAGAACGCCTGCCAGCGCGCGGATATTTCCCTTCAAAAGTGCAAAAAAGCGCGCAAGGCTGCCCTTCGTTTCCGTTCCGGGGATAAAGGCGTCTGTTTTCTCCACCGCGAGAATGTGTCCCGTCCAGCCTGCGGCGAACGTGTCGGAGTGCAGCGTATATTTTCCCTTTCCGGGGTCTGCGATCCGCAGCCGGTTTCCGGAAAGGCCGTATACCACAACGTAATGGAGCATGTTGTCCTCTGTTACGATGTGCGCGATAAAGGGACAGCGGATCGTCCCGGCCCGCAGCTCCTGCAAAAGCCCCGGCAGATCGCCGGAGAGCGCCCGCGCCGCAAATCCGAGCTGCTCCGCGCCGCTGGCAAGGCCGTACAGGCTGGCGCCGCTGCGGTCTGTCCGGGTCAGCTCGCAGAATCTGGACAGCGGCAGGCGCTTGCCGTAATGTGCTACAAGCATTGCGAGGCATGCCGCGCCGCAGTCCCGTTCGTCATGCTGTAAAATCAGTTTCATAGATTCCTCAAACAGAAAACGGGTAAGGGCAAAAGCTGCTTTTTTGCCCTTACCCGCTTGTCATGTACCGATCAGATTATCAAGGTGCAAACTTCGTTCTCAGGCACCAGGAGCAGGTCTTGCAGTGTAGCCAGATCCGGAACCAGCCGCTCACCTTCAGACCGCAGCCCATTCTGAACGTCACGCCGCCGTTGACCGCGCGCATTTCATTGGAGTTCATTTCCTTCATCGATTTTCACCTCCCTCATGCAGATGTCCCGCAAAGGACGAAGCAACCGTCCGGACGCCCGGGCAGGCGGGGCGGTTTGCAGATATTGCATTTGCAGTGAACCGCTTCCATTCACGAGTATACCCGATATATCGGGAATATTCAAGTGCTTTTTTCAAAAATATAATAATATGTAACGCAATTTTTACGCGGGGAGGTGGTCCTATCATTGTTTATGACCCGCTTTGGCAGACCATGCGCCGCAAGGGGATCACGACCTACACGCTGATCAAGGACTACTCGTTCAGCAAGGGGACGCTTGACTCGCTCAAGCATAACCGCAATATCTCGACTGCAACGCTGAATGATTTGTGCCAGATCCTCGATTGCAGCGTGGAAGAAGTGCTCTGCTATATCCCGGCCGGTACGCCGGAGCCGGACGCGAAAAAGCGCCCGGACTGAGTCCGCGCGCAGCATCTTTGAATATGTTTTTCGGAAGCTCCCGCAGCGCTGGCTGCGGGAGCCTTTTGCGTCTATCCAACAGGCGTCCCGTACAGTATCGGCTGAACCTGTTCGCCGCGCAGCGCGGATTCGACGGTCTGCGGCAGCCTTGTGAAATCCGCGACGAGGGAGCGCGGCTTTTTGAACGCGCTGTCCTGTCCGAAGGGGACAAAAAAATATCCGCGTCGGTTCAGGAGCCTACCGAGATTTGCCGCGTTTCCGGCCAGAGCGTCGTTGGTCGACACGGCGACGATCACGGGACGCTCGTTCCGCAAATGTGCCTTTGCCGCCAGCGTGACCGGACCGTCGGCGATGCCTGCGGCCAGCTTTGCAAGCGTGTTGCCGGTGCACGGCATGATGACGAGCGCGTCCAGAAGCTTTTTCGGGCCGAACGGCTCTGCCTCTTTTATTGTATGGACGATCTCGCGTCCGCACAGCGTTTCCAGCCGCTCCCGGAACTGCGCCGCAGGCCCGAAGCGGCTGTCGGTTTCAAAGCTGGCCTGCGACATGATGGGTACCAGCTCATAAAGCTCCTGGTCCAGCGTCTCAAACGCGTCCAGAACGCGGGAAAACGTGCAGAATGAGCCGCACATGGCAAGCCCGAGCGTGCGTTTTTTCATGTTGCTTCCTCCAAATTCAGGTTACGGAATATGGCGCTTCGGATGATGGCGGCGGCAGCCTCCGGCGCGTATTTGCCCGGAAGACCACGCGCGGCGCAATACCCCGGAAGCGCCTGCGCCTCGGCGCAGAACCCGCCGGGCAGGCTGGCAAGCTCCAGCAGCACGCAGTCCCGGCGGATGCATGGCAGCTGCGCCGGGCCGATGATCGGTGCGGGAACGGTGTTGACGATCCCGTCGTACTGCGCGGGCGCGTCTGCCCAGCTTCCGGCCGTGACGCGGCGATAGCCGAGAATGCGCGCAAGATCCAGAGCCTGCGCCTTCCGCGCCGAGACGGTCACGTCCGCGCCAAGCGCTTTCAGCTTGCGCGCCAGCAGCTTTCCGATGCGCCCAAAGCCGCAGAGCAGGATCCGGCTTCCGGCGAGCGGGCCGGGAAGCCGTTCCAGCAGCAGCGCAAGCGCTGCTTCGGCGGTCAGCTCCGCGTTTTGCAGCAGCAGCGCCTCGTCCTTCGCATAGTCATAAAATGCGATCCCGCGCGCCTGCAGGAGCGCCTCCGCCGGGTCAAGCATCCCGCCGCAGATGAGCGCGCCCGGCTCCGCCGCGTCCAGAATGTCCGCCAGCGGCACACCGCCTCCGGCAGGCATGGGCAAAATCAGAACGTTCGCACCCCGTAAGCAGCCGGATAAGTCCGGCGCGCTGTCCTCCGCATCCGGCACGCGGTACGCGGAAGCCGGGAAGCCCAGCCCGCGCAGCTGCCGCAGCAGACACCGCTGCCGCAGATCGCCGCCAATGACGGCAAATGATCGCTTCAAATGCATCCCTTCTTTCCTGATATCCTATGCAGCACGCAGAAAAAAGGCCCCTGCCTTCGCGGCAGGGGCAAGCGTATGGACACGGCTTTTTCTATCTATAATAAGGATGTCTGGTCAGCCGATGAACCATTGGGTCCAGTACCCGCCGTCTTCGACGTAGTCGACACCGAGCGTTGTATAGTTCGCGGACAGGATGTTCGCGCGGTGGCCCTCGGAGTTCATCCAGGCGGCCACAACGGCTTCCGGCGTCGAATAGCCCATGGCGATGTTTTCACCCGCCGAGCGGTACGACACGCCGAACGAGCGCATCATGTCAAACGGGGAGCCATAGGTCGGGCTGGTGTGGGAGAAGTAGCCCTGATCGTGCATATCCTGCGATTTGACGCGGGCATAGCCGCAGAGCGTCTCGTCCAGCGTCAGGGCCGCGAGGCCGTATTTTGCGCGCTCTGCATTGACGAGCGCAGCGACCTGCTGCTCATAGCTGGATACGGATGCACCGCCGGACGGCTCAGAGGGCTGTTCCGGTTCAGACGGCTCCTCCGGCTCGGAGGGCTGCTCCGGTTCGGACGGCTGTTCCGGCTCCGACGGAGCGCCGGGCGTCTGATTGCCGCAGCCGATGCCGAAGCGGTCACAGAAGAACTGTTTCCAGCAGTCGGGCGGCCACGACCGGACCGCGCAGCGGTAACCCGCCGCGCCTGCGGGGAGCGCTGCTGAAAAAACAAGGAGCAGCGCAAGGAGTAATGCGGGGATTTTTCTTTTCATGGTAATACCTCCTTCTTCTTCGTTTTACGCCCATTTTCGCAGGAAAACAAGCGGTAAATCCTTCCTCGCGGTTGGAAAAGCGCGCGAAGGGCTTGTGTTTTCAGGACTTTTTTGCTATACTGGATGCATCGCAGAAATGTTTACCAACGAGGTGACAAGCATGGAACAGCACGGTTTTATTCAGGATATGCTCGACGTCAAGGTCCTCATTTTGTTCGTCATGGCCAAGCTCTCCTATCCGGTGACGCTGCAGACGATCTACGAGCTGTGCTATCAGGACGATAAGCTCAGCTACTTCGACGTCAGCGTTGCCGTCCCCCAGATGGTACAGAGCGGCCATCTGCAGCAGCTGCCGGACGATACCTACGTCATCACCGACAAGGGCCGTGAGCACGAGGAGATCACCTGCGACGCCATTGCCTACCCGGTCATGCAGCGCGCGCTGATGGCGGTGCAGCGCTATAATACCCGCATCCAGCGCAAGGGACTGATCGAGACGAAGATCGAGCAGGAGGAAACGGGCGACTATCTCGCGCAGCTGTGCCTGCGCGACGATGCGGGCGTTCTCATGAAGCTGGAGCTTGCCGCGCCGACGCTTTCGCAGGCCCGCACGCTCGTGCGCGCGTATGAAAAACAGGCGGACGCGGTCTATCAGCAGCTTCTGTGCCAGCTGCTCGATGAAAAGGAGAGCGGCCATGCGGAGCTTTAAGGCTGCGCCGGAGGTGCTCAGCGCGTGGATGGACGAGCGGAAGCTGACGGCGGCGGAGCTGTCCCGGCAGACCGGCATCGACGCCGGGATCCTCCGCAAGATCATGACCGGCCGTGAAACGGCCGTCAGCACCCGGAACCTCATGACGCTTGCACGCTACTTCGGCCTGAGTATGCAGGAGCTGATCGATGCATTTTCCGGACAATAACGACAGGAGCGGCCACATCTGCGGCCGCTCCTGTCTGTTCACACAATGTTTACTGCGTCCGACGCGCGTCAAACTTGCAATTTGACGGAATCTGTGGTATACTATAGTCACAGGGAGAGATCCCTGGGAAGTATGGCATCACGAAAGGAGCGGTAACTATGAGATTTCAGTACACCGAAAAGAAGGTAACCCTGCCTGAGAACGTTCACAAGTACGCAGAAAAGAAAGTCATGAAGCTGGAACGTTTCTTCGGCACCGACGCCGACGCTCTTGTCACCTTCAGCGTTGAGAAGAACCGCAACAACGTCGAAATTACGGTTCACGCAGCGAACACCTACTTCCGCGCCAGTGAGAGCACGTCCGATATGTTCGCGTCGATCGACGCGGCCGTGGCGACCATCGAACGCCAGATCCGCAAGAATAAGACCCGTCTGGCCCGGCGCCTGCGTCAGGACGCGTTTGTCCGCACTCCGGACGAAACCTCGTTTGCACCCGAGGAACCCGAAGAGGGCACCTTCGAGCTTGTGAGAACCAAGAAGTTCAACATGAAGCCGATGACCCGCGAGGAGGCCATCCTCCAGATGAACCTGCTGGAGCATACGTTCTTCGCGTTCCGCGACGAGGACAACGACGGCGCGTTTGCAGTCGTGTACAAGAGAACCGACGGCGGCTACGGCCTGATTGAGGACGTGGCTTAAAGTACCGTGAAATACAGATGGACGCCCTCCGGGGCGTCCATTTTGCGTACTCCGGGCATAAGAAAAACAGAAGACGGCCTTCTATGGTACTTATGGCTAAAACGACCAAAAACGCAGGGTACGTTTTTGTGCAGGATTTAATATAAGTTTTTGTTGACTTTTACATTAGTTTTTGGTATCATAGCAAAGCGTTCTGAAGGGGCGCGGCAAATCGGACGGGGTTCAAGAAAAAGCTCGAAGAGATTCGAAAAAAGTTCTTGACAAACGGATGAAGATGTGCTAAACTAAATGAGTTCGCTGCTGAGCGAGAAATCGCGAAGCGACGAGCGGATCACAAAAAGTTCGAAAGAATTTGAAAAAAGTTCTTGACAAATGAAGCTTGATGTGATACAATAAAAGCCCGCGAAACTGCGGAGTGCACCTTGTAAATTAAACAACGAGAAACATGAACAAACACCTTGGACAATTAAGGTTCTGAAAAAGAACCAAAAGAGTTGTTCAGTGAATGTCAGAAATGAGATTCTTTGAATAGCCAACGAAAATTCTTGAGTTAAGCTAAGAGCGAACGAAGAATGAAATTGATTTTAGAGCTTCGGCTTTAAGATACCATTTTATTGAGAGTTTGATCCTGGCTCAGGACGAACGCTGGCGGCGTGCCTAACACATGCAAG